>SDBU01000327.1_pt1 | contig 67524 bp, 49 predicted proteins | sample 2277071 | NCBI WGS metagenome assembly SDBU01 (sample SAMN10397929, study PRJNA504765) | marine sediment metagenome | isolation source: marine sediment core GS08_GC12, 126 cmbsf | place: Arctic Ocean: Gakkel Ridge, Loki's castle | collected 2008 | reverse complement strand
CGCGCCGTCGCAACGGGCGATCGTCTGGACGACGATCAGCTCGGCGACATCTTCGGCATCGACCTTGATGGCGCCAGCGAAGAGCAAACTGCTCCGAGGGCTGAGCCGAAGAAACGACGACACGCTGACAAACGCGCCGCCATTCCGAGCCGCGACCGTAAGGGAGCGGTGAAAACACCCCGCCCCGCGGCGCGGCGAAAACGCATACCGGCCAGGGACCAATCCAAGGTCTCCAAGAGGGGGAAACGAAAGGTTCCCCGAGCCGCGGGCTTTAGCCCGCGCGGTGTCACGAATTCCCGCGAACATGCCACCAACGGTCCAGCGCCAGTCGGGAATTCCGCCCGCGCTATACCGAAGATTCGACCCACGGGTAAGTCGGTTGTTCGACTGCGCAAGCAACTTGGGCTTTCGGTGGCCAAGTTTGCCCGGCGGCTGGACGTTTCAGCGGCCAGCGTGTATCGCTGGGAGGCAACGACGGGAAGACTCAAGTTGCAGGCACAACCCCTTGCCACCCTGACGGAACTGCAACAGCAAGCTCGCAGGATGAATTCAGAATGACGAATTCACAATAGCGAATTGAAGTATCGTGCCTTCTATTTCGCCAAGTGGAGGTCTACGAGTATGAACACCGGTCGATGTGGCGGAAGTTCCGCCTTGCTGCTGACACTTGGCCTCTTCTTGCTCGTGGCCTGCACACCCAGCGGAAATACTGACAGCCCCGAACCCGTCCTGGCGGAGCGCCTAACCCCGATAAATCGACGAGATTCCGGTTGTGGTTCGGTTTCCATGCAAAGAAGGGTGGCATGGCCGCATTTGAGAATGTGGGGTGGCTTTGAAGCTACGCTACTACCTGGATAGCGAGACCGGTCATCCGCAATTGTACCGTCATGAAGTGTCGGAGCGGGAAGTTGAGGAGGTGTTGACCAGACCTGGGGAGGATCGCCCGGGCCGCGAGGGCGCCCGGGTCGCAATCGGGAAGACCCGTGCGGGACGATAGCTGCGGGTGGTTTATGTTCCTGATCCGGAGCCCGAGAGTGTGTTCGTGATTACGGGCTACGAATTGAAGGGCAACCCTCTGACTGCGTACAAACGGGGTGTGCGCCGGAGGCGATGATGGCAGAGAGTCGGTTTCCAGAAGGGTGGGATGAGGAAAGGGTTCGCAAGGTCCTGAGACAATATCAGGACCAGACCGAGGAGGAAGCGGTCGCCGAGGACGAGGCGGGATACGAAGACCGGACTGAGTCTATCGTTGAAGTTCCCGTAGAGCTTGTACCTGCGGTTCGGGAACTCATTGCAAAGCACCGCCATTGACGTGTCCTGGCTTTGGGCAACATCGGCAAGGTCGCGGCGTACAAGATTGAGCGCCGCGAGCGCCCCTCCGGCCCGTGGACGGATGCAGGCATGGCCATCGAGAGCGAAATCACCCTCTCGAATCAGCAGCGTGGCAAGGAATGGCAATACCCGTCATCGGCCGGTTGCAGTCTGGACACATCTTGGTCGCCATCGGTTTCGCTCCTTCCGCAGTCACGTTACTTAAGTCTACGCTACGCCTTGTGGGCGGGCAATTATAAACAGCGACGATGTTTCAACAGCAAGGTCGGGATGGCGGTTAGGCGCTCGAGCCGATACGACAACCTCGTTCAGGGCTCAACAACGGCGGCAGTGCCATTCCATCCCGACACCTTTTCCTTCCGGTGGGGACGAGCAGATGCGCAGGCATCGTCAATACTACTGCAGGCACATTTTGGGTGAATATCGTGCGCAATCTGCTCGCCCATCGTCATGACGCTTGACCGGGTCGCTCAGCTTCGCTGCGGTTTCGGCGAACTCCTGCTGACGGGCAAGAAATGCGTTGACCACGTCGGGATCAAAGTGTGCCCCCGCTCCTTCCCGGATGATCTCGACGGACCTGGCATGCGGGAAGGCCTCTTTGTACGGTCGCTTTGTTGTCAGCGCGTCATAGACGTCGGCCACGGCGGCGATTCGGGCGGGGAGGGGAATCTCATCACCGCTCACACCACCTGGGTAGCCGGCCCCGTCGCACCTCTCGTGGTGGCAGTGGGCGATCTCCCGAGCCATTGTCAGAAATCCGGCGTCCGGACTCTGGTCAATCACGGACTGGATCGCTGTCGCGCCGACCTCGGCATGCCGTTTCATGGCTTCGAACTCGTCGTTGGTCAGTCGGCCGGGTTTGAGCAGTATGGCATCCGAGACGGCCACCTTGCCGATGTCGTGCAGAGGCATGGCTTGATTCAAGTCCTCGATAAACTGATCATCGATCTTAGAGCCATACCGTCCGGTACGTCGGAGTTCCTCGGCAAGGACCAACGCGTACCGTGTCACCCTTTCGAGGTGGTTTCCCGTCTCCGTATCCCGATGTTCCGCCAGCTTTGCGAGCCCGGTGACAATCGCCGCGTGTGCCCGCTTCTGTGCTAGCCCCGCCTGGACCTGTTCCAATGCCGAAGCGGTCATGTTGCAGACCAGATCGAGATACTCGAGTTCGTGGGCGTCAAACGGTCGTCCGTCTTGACGATCGGTCACGTTGAGGACGCCAAGGACTTTCTTGTGGACGGTGAATGCTTGCGAAGCAAGTGGTACGCTTGCGAAGAACTCGGAATCGCATCGTCTGCCGCAGACGCTCCCATCCTGGGGTGTATTGAGCACTGTCGGTTCACCCGATGCGAAGACTCGCCCGGCAATGGCGGCCCCCACCGGCACCCGGATCTTCTCGGCGAGTTCGGCGGTGATGCCGATGGCGTTCGCAATGAACAGGTGCTCGCCCCCGTCGTCCGGGAGCATGACGGAGACGCGCCGGCTGCTGGTGAGTTCCGCCGCGGTGGAGACCGCGTGCCCGACGATTTCTTCGATGCTCTCGGTCACGGCAAGGCGGCGGGACAGGTCAAACAAGATCCCCATGGCGCGTGCCTGCTCACCCCGGACCTCGTTGCTTCGGATCAGATCCGCCTTGCTGGAGTGGAGCTGGATCATGGCTCGGATGCGAAGCACGAGCTCCCTGTGCCTGATGGGTTTGGCGACGTACTCCTCCGCCCCGGCCTCGAGGCCTGCCTGGACATGTTTCTCGTCTGTCTGCCCGCTGAGCATGATGACGGGAATTCCGCTAAGGGCCGGGTCAGCCTTGAGCTTCCGAGTGCAGGCAAAGCCGTCCATATTGGGCATCAACACGTCCATCAGAATCACGTCGGGGTCAATGTCGGACACCTTGGCCAGGGCATCTCGGCCGTCACAGGCCTCATGAACTTCAAACCTCTCTCGTTCAAGTAGCCGACGAAGCGACCGCCGGGCGTTCGCGTCATCGTCGACCACGAGCACACATCCATGCAGGCTCCCAGGGCCATTCAACTCGTCCGGTGCCGCTGTTCGCCGGGAACGTGCATCCTTCTTAGGAGGGTGTTCCGGCTCGGCGTGCAGGCCGCTACCGGCTATGCAGACGCGATTTCGACCGCCGCGTTTTGCCTCATAGAGGGCGTCGTCGGCGAGCTTCAGAAGGTCGTTCGATCGGGCGACTTGGACTTCGCGCTGGGCCACACCCACACTGACCGTGATGGATATTGTTCTGTTTTCGTGTTCGATTCTATTTGATTCGATCGCTTCTCGCAGTCGCTCGGCGCCCTTGGCGGCCATCTCCGCGGTCGCTCCCGGGCAGAGGACCAGGAACTCCTCGCCACCAATTCGATAGACCGCCTCGCCTCCGCGGGTACAGCGGGTGAGGACCCGGGCGGTCTCGCGGAGTACCGCGTCACCGACGTCGTGGCCATAAGTGTCGTTACATCGCTTGAAGTGATCGATGTCCAGCAACATGCAGGCAAGCGGACGACCTTCGCGCTGGGACGAAGCCCAGTGTTCCTCTAAACGGCGTATGGCTTCTCGACGGTTATAGAGGCCGGTGAGCTCGTCGGTCATGGCCATCTGACGGAGCCTGTCGTTGAGCGTGGCCAGCTCAGCGTTGGCCCTGTGGGCCGCCCGTTGCTGCGAACCCAGATTGGACTGAAGCTCCAGGATTCGCGTGCCCGCATTCAGGCGGGCGAGCAGCTCTTCTCGCTTGTACGGTTTGGGAATAAAATCGTCTGCCCCCGCCTCAAGCGCCTCCGCAAGGCGGGCGGCATCGGTGTGTGCGGTGAGCATCACGATGTAGACAAACCCGGCGCCCTCAGACTCGCGTATGGCCCGGCAGAGCTGGAGGCCGTCCAATTCGGGCATCATCCAGTCGGTGACAACAATCTGGCAGCCTTCGGCGTGGATGACGCGCAGGGCCTCCACCCCGTTAGACGCGGTCAAGACGTCATAGCCGGCCTGCGTGAGGTGCTTTTCGAGCAGCCGCAACGCGGCCGGATCATCATCCACCGTCAGGATCCTCCTGTGCTTTTGGGAGGCTCGTGTGTGCAGCTCGCGAAGCGAAGGGGGTTCTTGGGTGCGCACCGAGAATATGGCCCCAACGTCCTTCCATTCCCGCTCGACCGACTCGTATGTCTCGGAGAGCGTTGACCAATCAACACCGAGCCCGTCAGCCGTCCGGCGCAGCTTTGCCAGGTCTTCACGACACGCTTTCGGCTCGACCAGAACGGCCGCCAACTCCCCGGCTAAGTTCAGCAGTCGGGCAATCTGACCAACGCGGGAATCGGATTGGGCAACTGTCTGGTCAACGGCATCCTGGCGACGTACCGCCTCGCAGAATACGTCGGCCAGGTGCCAATCCGTCATCATCTCCGCAGCCAGATCGTTGTGGTCGATCTTGAACGCCTCACGCTCCGCTTGCAACAGTCGTGAGATTCCATCGGCCTCCGCTCGTTCCAGTACGCGGTCATACGATTCCGGATATACGGTGGCCAGCGCCAACCGGCCGATCTTACCCAGAAGCGCTACCGTGAACGCTTCGTCGGGAGCGGCGCTTCCAAAAAGACCGGACATTCGTCGGGCCGCCACCGCCCGGGCGAGCGACTCCGACCAGAACCGCTCATAGTCGAACGCCTTGGAGGCTCCCTCCCTGTTGGCCGCGAGCAGCGAGAAACCCAGTGCCAGATTCTTGACGGTGTGCCTTCCGAGGAGCTTTACGGCGGTCGAGACCGAGGCGATCGTCCGTGAGACACCGGCCAGCGGGGAGTTCACCAGCTTGAGCAGTCGGGAGGCGATGGCGGGATCCGACTCCACCGTCGCTGTGATCCGGTCGATCGTGGATACCTCGTCATCGACCAGGCGCAGAAGTTCCAAAGCAACACCGCTCGGAGACGGAAGGGCGCCTGCTTCCTTGATTCTCTGGTATGCCGGACTTCCCATGGGCTTTCTCCTCGTTTACGTGGTGACTCCCCCAGCTCGCGCTCGACGACACAAGTCGGCAAGGGCGCGGGTCTGTTCCATAAGCGTCGCCAGGTCCTCTTGACTGCTCGCGCCCGTCTCAATCTCCTTGGCGACCTCCGTGATGGCCGGGAAACCATGCCCCCCGGCTGCTTCCTTCAACTGATGGGCAAGGGTAGCCAGGGCGGCAAGGTCCCGCTCGCCGATCGCTTTCTCGATCGCCGCGATCCGGTCCGGCAACTCTCCGACGAACATCTCGACAAGCTCGACCATGTCGTCGTCGACCAATTCGCTCACCAACGCATCAGACGTTTCTTCCTCCGCCGACGTGGGAGTATCTCCTTTCGCAGCGTACGTCTTGATCAGCGCGATCAGCTTCTTCCGGTCGATCGGTTTGCCGGCGTAATCGTCGCAACCGGCCTTGATGCACTTCTCACGATCGCCGGCCATCGTGTGAGCGGTGAGGGCGATAATCGGTCCCGTGTATCCCATCCGGCGGAGCAGGCTGGTCGCTTCGTAGCCGTCCATCACGGGCATTTGCATATCCATCAGGATAACGTCAAACGTGCGGCTCGGATCGCCCCGGCGTCTTCGGTTCATCGCCGCCAGGGCCTTTTCGACGGCGAGTTTGCCGTTCTCCACCACCGTCACATCCGCGCCGACCTTTCTCATAACCAGAGAGATCAATCTCTGGTTATCCACCCCGTCCTCGGCCAGTAGGATGTGACAGTCTCGCAGGTTTGATTGGTCAGTGCTCGCGTCGGCATCGGCCGGTTCGTCGACTGCTGAGGTGGCCGACTTGGGGTCTGCGATCATCTTCACGCCGTCGAGCCGCCCGGTGGCCACGGTGGCCCGGACGGTGGTCCCGGCGCCCTCCCTGGTCTCGACAACGCTGATGTCCCCGCCGAGCATCTCCGCAAAGCGCTTGCTGATGGTCAAGCCCAGCCCGGTGCCACCGAACTTCCGTGTGGTGGAGGCGTCAGCCTGGGTGAACGGCTGGAACAGCTTGGCGACCTGCTCCTCGGTCATGCCGATGCCGGTGTCCAGCACGTCGAACTGCATGACCGGGGTGTCCTTGTCCTCGACGAAGCGGGTGATCAACCGCACACCACCGATCTCGGTGAACTTGATGGCGTTGCCGATCAGGTTGATGAGTATCTGCCGCAGACGCGTGGGGTCAGTCTGAATGGTCTCGGGGACCGCCCCGATATACTCGACGTTGAACGAGAGGTTCTGGCCATCGACCTTCACCTCAACCAGCGAGGCCACCTCGGCGATGAGCTTGCACGGGTTGCAGGCGATCTGCTCCAAGCCCATCTTGCCTGCCTCGACTTTGGACAAGTCGAGGATGTCGTTGATGATCGCCATCAGGTACTCGCCGTTCTTCTGGATCGTCCGGGCAGCTTCGATCGTTTCGGGAGGAGCGTCCTTGATGCTGCCGCGTTCGAGCAGGACTTCCGCGAACCCCAGGATGGCCGTCATGGGCGTGCGGATCTCGTGGCTCATATTCGCGAGAAACTCGCTCTTGGCCACCGTGGCGATCTCGGCAACCTTGACCGCCTCCTCCAACGCCCGTTGCCGGTCCTCGAGGATCGAGATCATTTCATTGAAGGTCTCACCGAGGTCGCCGATGGAATCCTCCCTCGCATGCTGATATACCTCGCACTCTCGGCAATCCTTCAGCTTCCGGGCGAACGTCCCTTGGACGACACCCCCGCACAATGTACCTGCTACTTCCCAGCAGCGCGGGCGGCTCTCGTGACCGTACGCCGGGCATGCCTCGCGCTCGCAGTTCTTGACCTCCCAGCAACGCACGAGCGAAGGGTTCACGAATCGCACCGACGAGGTCTGGTCTTCGGTGACCTTCTTCATTAAGGCTTTGAGTTCTTCAGCGGTCGAGGCCAGTCTCTGGTTGAGTCTATGGAGATCCTCGTTCGCGGTCGCCAGCTCCACAACCCGCTGCTCAAGTTCGGCGCGGGCGCTCTCCAAGGCGGAATCGCGCTGCTCGATCTGCGAGAGCATGCGATTAAAAGTATCCGTGAGCGCACCGAGTTCGTCCGTGGAATACTTGACCGCACGCACGGAGTAGTCGTTGTTTTCCGCGACGACCCGTGCCGTGCTCGCAAGCTCGGTGACCGGCCGCGTCAGCACACGTTGCACCCTGGACGAGACGAGGGCGGCTCCTACCAGTGCTACCAGCATCCCGGCAGCCATCATCGCAGCCCACGCTTTCAGGTCCCCGTAGAACTCCCGGAGATCGTATTGCAGGCAAACCGACCCGATCTCCTCCCCGTCGAGAACGATCGGGCGACGGAGATGAAGCCGATCACCCGAGAATCGGTGATCCCCCGCCCCGACCGGCTCTTTTCTGGCATCCTCCGATCCGGCGCGTCTATACGTGGCGAATTCCGTGCCGTCCCGAGAGCAGATACACGCGTAAATGATGTTCTCATCGGCCTTCAGGCCGCGGAGCGATTCCTCTGCGGACGCCCGATCGTCGAACGTCAAAGCCGCGCTGACGTTCATGCCGATCACATCTGCCTGGATGCCCAGATTTCGGGGGAGTTCTCTCCGCGCCTCGATCCACTCGGCTGTCATCACGGCGATGCAGCACAGCGTAAGCGCCGTTCCGGTTGCCGACGCCGCGTACAGCAGCAGCTTACCCTTGAACGACATGTTCTTGATCGACAGCATCGCCGCCTACTCTCGTGTCCGTGTCATCATGGCTTACCCTTGGCTGTCCGTGATCCCTCCGGACGCCGGTCCTTCGGTTTCACAATTCGGGCCAGTTTGAGTAGTTTGGCGCTGGCCTTCAGCTTGGTATGCTCGAGGGCCTCGCGGTTGATCTCGAAGATAAGCCGCTGGTTCTCCAGCACGAACCCGATCATGCCGCCGTCACTCGCGAATCCCCCAATGTCGGCCACCAGCAGGACGGGCTGATCCTCCAATGTCGCCAAGATATCCTTCAGCCGGCGCTGTTCGGAGTTGCTGATGTACAAGACATGGCAGTCCTTGAGTTTGGCTCGATCCACCTGCATGCTCCAGCGGAGCCGCCGGATCTTGACCGCACGCTGTGCGATCTTCTTTGCCTTAACGGTTGCATCGAGGATTTGCCCGAACGGATCGTCACCCAGCACGCCGATGACAAACGGGGTTGTTTCATCTTCAAATGCGTTATCGGGCCACTGAATGAACTTGGCGAAGTTGTACAGGTAGGCGGCTTTTACTTTGAGCGCTTTGGCTTCGTCGATCTCCTGCGCGCGCACCGCAGGCGTGGGCGTCAGTGCGGCCGAAGCAGCCAACACCATCAGGACAGAACACTTTGTGGTCTTGCGACTCAGCACGTCAGTTACCGCTCATTCCTATCTTCGGTTCTCGTTGCCCGGACTTCCCCGGACGTCTCCCGTGTTCCTACACACCGCTACTTGATCCGCAGCCTAAACTCCACGAAGACCATTCGAGGGGACTCGGCGTAGTTAAGAAACAGCGTGCCCCCTTCCGGGTGGTTGTTGTCCAGCAGGTTCCGTACACCGACCGCCAGGGAAGCCTTGTCGTCCCAGAACTCGTATTCTCCGCGCAGATCGAGTCGCCAATAGGGATCGATCTTTCGATGCAGAAACGGCAAGTCGACCCAGGGAGCTGTTACCGCGTCGACAAAGTACAGATGTGTCGACAGATGGAGGTCGTCCGTCCGGCTATACCGGGCGCCGACCATGAACTTGTGTTCCGGCGGCGACATCGCTTCCATGTCGTGATAGGGAACTGATGCCCTCCAATCCATCCGCTCAAAAGTGTAGTTCGCCAGCAACGTAAGCTTCTTCGTCGCCGGATACCTGGCGTCGAACTCGACGCCGTACGTGGACATCCGCGCCCGGTTGTCGACATCCATGCGGAGCAGTCCGGGTGGTCCCAGCATCGGGCTAAGCGTTGTTATGTCGGTTTGCTCGTGCCAGAAGAGACTGAGGCTCGTGTCCAGGCGGTTGAAGAACCTACCTCGGAATCCGAGTTCGTAGGCCATCAGTGGATCGGCCCCCAGATCCCGATGACCCTTTGCGTGTGCGATTCCGTTTAATAGAGGAAGATCCAGGAACCGGAGCCCGACGGGGGGCATCTGGAACGCGCGGGAGACCGCCCCATAGATCATGGCATTCTCGTTGATCTCGTGGGTAAGCGCCGCTCGTGCGCTGGGTTGGAACCCTCCGTAGAATTCGTAGTCGATCCGCGCTCCCAGATCGAGGGTCCACTTGGGCGCGAATCGCCATTGATCCTGAACGTACACCCCGATGATGGCCGTGCTGACCGAGCCCCTGCTCAACAAGGATGGATCCGAGTTTGTCGCATCGAGAAGATCCGCCCGGCTGTCGATCCCCCAGGTCAGCCTGTGCCCATCCGCGGGTAGGAAGGAATGACGAAGTTGCAGCGCGAACTGCTGGTAGCGGTAGTCGATGGCCGGAACACCCGGCGAACCCTGAAAGTCGTTCACATAGGCTGTCACCTCAAACTGGTCGTCTTCCGCGATGTCGTGGGACCAGGTTCCCATGATGAAGGAGGCCTGTGAACCGGAATTACGCCGCACCCCGAATCCGGCCAGCGGGGTCGGTGGAAACGCGCCGTCCACCAGCGCGCTGCCGGCGGAGAAGGCCAGCCGAGCGTTGGGCCCCATGTCGTAGAGGGCGCGCAGGGAGATACGCCCACCCCTGTAGCCGTCGTCGAGGGAGCGCCAGATCGACCCGCCCTCGCGGAAGCCGTCACTTGCCTCGTACTCCCCCGACAGGCGAAGTCGCAGCTTCCCTTCCTGTAGCCCGTACCCGATGTACTGCTTGAATGTACCCCGTGATCCTCCGCTCGATGTCAAGGACAGGCCAAGTTGATCAGCGGGATCCTTGGTGATGATGTTGATCACGCCGTTGACGGCGTTGGCGCCCCAGGTTACCCCGCCAGGACCACGGATTACCTCGATTCGTTCTATGTCCTCCAGCAGGAACGCCCAATTGCTCCAGAGCGTTCCACCGAAATGGGAGTCGAAGATCTGCCGACCGTCCACGAGTACAAGAACCGTCCTAGCCAGAAAGCCGTGGGTTCCGCGGGGGGAGACGGCTGTCGCCCCGTATGCCAGATCGGCGACGTCGACGCCCGGCACGAGCCGGAGAGCATCAGGAACAGATCGAGCGCCGGCTGCCCGAATGTCCGCCGCTGTGATCACGCTGATAGCGTAAGGAACAGCCGAAATCTTCTGCTCGCGGCGTGCAGCCGTGACAACGACTTGAACCTGCATGAGTTCTTCGAGACTTAGGTCCGCGAAGCCGTCATCTTGCCCGGAATAATCCTCTGTGCCGTCTTCCGGGCTGCTGGGCGTCACCTGTTCGTTGGCGTTGGCGGAATCACCATGCCGCCGGGCGCCTTCCGTCACTTCTTGGGCGATGGCGACAGGCGCCAGGAGAGAAAGAAACAGCGCCGCTCCGGTCGACAACCAGCGTGCACGATCGCTTCGTGTCGCCGCGTCGGAGCGTTTGTGCCAAGCCATATCCACAGCCTCCCACGAAATGCAGGCCTAGCGAAGAGCCAGCACGCAGAGATGCTTCTTAAGTGGTTTTTCCAGACAAGCCGTTCTAGCGTGGATATATCGACCAGCATGAATGGAGCCTGGGGTTCAACCCCTTATCGGCGCTCACAGCCTGCGGCAGTCCTATATCCTCGTTACTCGCGGACCAGCAGACTCGCCGGTCGCGCTGCCGGTGGGCGACCCGATAAGACGTTCAGCTCGGGTCCATCGAACACCTACAGCCAAGACGGTCTGCACTTCTCACGGAGATACGACTCTTGTTCGTGCATCGCCCAACGGCCAAGTGGATGAAGGTTGCGGGCTCAGACGGTTGTGGCGCGCCAGTCGCCGGCGGCCCCACTTGAAGGCGGGTGGCCCATGTCCAAAGGAGGCGGACCACCCGGCTACATTACTTGGTCTGCGAGGCCACCCACTCGCCCATGCGTTGTTCGAGCATGTTGAGCGGCATGGCCCCCTAGGCAAGGAGGGCGTCGTGAAACGCCCGAGGGTCGAACCGGCCTTTGAGTTGCTCCTTGGCTTCTCGACGCAGTTGCATGATCCTGAGCTCTCCTATTCTGTAAGAGAGCGCCTGCCCCGGCCAGGAGATGTAACGGTCCACTTCGGCCTCGACGTCCAGCGTGGTGAAGCCGGTATTCACCGCCAGGTAGTCGATCGCCTCCTGCCGCGACCATCCCTCGGCGTGCAACCCCGTGTCGACGACCAGCCGGCAGGCTCGCCACATCTCGAAGATGAGCTGCCCGGGATCGCTGTCCATGCGGCGTAGAAACTCCTCCAGCGTGCCCTCAAACCCGATCTCCTTTTGCACCCCGGCCAGCTCGCCTCGGATGCGGTCAACTTCAAAGAGCCCCAGCCGGTGAATCTCCTGGGGGGAAAGCCTCACGCTGGTGTTTAAATAGGCCATAGTTTCGTACAGCTTCCGCCCGTTGAGAACAGAACCCATTCCGACCGTCGAGCGACACCGATACAGGTATTCGTTCTCCACAAACGCCAAGAGCTGCAGATAAGCGGGAATCACGCACGACTCTATGGCCTCGATAATCTCCGCGACTACCGCCGTGGCTTCGGTCTCACCCAAGCCGGACACTTCGAGCACCGGGGCATGGAACTCGCTTTGGGTGACGTCTGGGACGATGTGGATCCGAATCTGCGGGATGACTCTCTCGATCAACACCCGCGGCGAAACCAGGCCGATCGGGGCACCGAGGCCCATGCTGGCGATCATGTCGCTTACCTGGTCGGGAAACGCCCGCAATCGGGCGATGTAGGCTCGAAAGTCATAGACGTTGCGGAAGGGCTGCGACACCAGAATCAACGGAAAGGAGACGAGTGGACCGTACAGCGGATCCGGCGGCGTGTAGTGCCGTCGGCATTGCATCAGCAGCAACTCGTCCGCGATCGCCCGTTCCAGGAGGTCACGCGTGAGCCGATCGGACGCGGGTGGCGACCGCCCCCGCTCGACTTGGTCTTCCGCGACGACCTGCGAACATCCCTTAGGAGTTCGCCCGGGGTCGCGTCCCGATACCGCTCAGCCGGCGCCCGCAGGGCCGGGTCCTCCTGCCCCGCCGCCGGAGACGGGACGATCAACGCACACCAGACAAAGAGTGCCCCACAAAGACCTTCCAAGGCATGAGTCCGCTCCCACAACAGAAGTACACGCACACAATCCCAAGCCGGTACGAACTCCCCCGGTAGCCCGGGATTACTCATGCCGCCAAGAGCGCAGAGACCGCAGAGCACTGTCAGGAAAAAAGTTAAGGCAAAGACAGGGTGCATCCCGTTTCGACAGGGTGCAAATCTTTCCTCTCGGTACACCTGTTTCTGTCTCTTCCTGCTCTGCGCTTTCTCTGCGGTCTCTGCGCGCTCCGCGGTGAATTATCCCGGTTGGCTGACACGAAGGCAGAAGTCAACCGGCCTTCACGGCGGAGTCGCCAATGCCCTCACCGGGAGCAACGCCGCCGAGCAGATTCTCATAAAGCCGCAGGTGCTGATCGACGCAGCGGCGCAGGCTGAATACCTCGTACGCCTGCCCCCGGGCGACTTCCCTCGCCTTCTTCTGTGAAGCCCGATCGCAAAGGGCCCTCATCAGTGACGGCACCAGGCTCTTGCCCTCAGTGGGCTTAAGCAGCAGCCCGTTGAGCTTGTGGGAGACGAGTTCCGCGGTCGCGTGGACCGCGGTGGCTATGACCGAAGCCCCGGCGGCAAACGCCCAGGCGATCGACGTCGTGGAAAGATCGCCCCGGGCACCGATCGCCAGGGCGTCGGAAATCGAAAGAAGCCGTTCAAACGGAACCCTCGTGCCCGGGCAAATCAGCGGGGATCTTCCGGGAAGCGTGGCCGCCTGCCGCACGATCCGCCGCTGTTCACCCGACGTACCGGGCAGGATCAGGCGAACCCCCCCGAAGCTCTGGGCGATAAGAGCCACCGCCCAGAAGACCTCCGCCGATCCACCGGCACGATCCACCGGCTCGGGGACGATGACCGCGAGCTCGTCACGAGCCAGACCCAGCTCATCCCGCAATGGGCCTCGCTTGCAATCGCTTATCAACGAGAAGTCCACGCCAGGGCGAATCACCACGCAAAGCTCGGGAGCGAGCCCCCCCTCGATCAACCGCCGCCGGACCGTCTCGCAACTGCACGCCACCGCGAACCCCCGGGTGCGGGCCAGGGCGCCAAGCCGCTTAATCTGCCGCCGGGCGACAACGGGGTCGAACAGTTCGACGACCATCGGCTTGCCGGTCGCCCGGGCCGCCCAGGCCGCCTCCACCCCCCAGGCGTGCACCAGATCGATCCGCCTCTTGGCGACGAACCTGGCAGTAACCGCCGCGGTCAGGGAATCGTAAGCAAATCCGGCCAGGCTCGGGCTTGTTCTTCCGGGGCAGCCCGCCGGTCGACCGAGGACCTCGATGCGGTGATACGGCAGGTGAAGACGCTGTGCGGCCCCGGGATCAACGGTCGCCAGGCAGGCGGCATACGACCTTCCGGACTGGGGCTGCCCCAACTGGGAGATGCCGATCCGCTCCTGCCAGCCGGCGGAATGATCGAACAAGTGACAGATGCGCGTCATTTATATGATTCGAGGCGGTCCAGGCGGTGGTCGTGGAACAACCTGGCAACCTGCGTCGCAAGCTTGTCCGCCAGCTCCCGGCCGATGGCATCTTTGGTCTTTAGGCGCAGACAATCGCTTCCGGCGAGCACTTCGCTGAGTATGCGGCCCTTTGGACTTACCGGCCACAGGCGGGCCCGCTTGCCGGGTTCCAGCTCGCCCGCGCTTATGACCTTGACGCTGACGGTGATGTAGGCAGCCTCAGCCGCTGATTCAATCTGCTCCCCGGCGAGAAAGTCCCGGATCTCGATCCAGAGCACCTGCTTGGCCCCGACCATCTCGCCCACCTCCCGGCATCCCCGCCGGTGGAGGTCCGGCTCCCGCTGCCGCAGAGCGTCCAGGGTCTGCTCGGGGATTATCTTCTTAGCGGCCTTTTTCTTGATCAGTTCCTGGGCGAGCCTGTCGGCGAGGTACCGCGTGGTCATTGGCCGGTCGACGAGTTGGGTGGAGTCGTCGACTAGGACCAGGATCGGCCCATCGGTAAGCCGGAACTGGGCTTCCACCTTCTGGCCCCGCCCGACCCCCATCATGTATAGAATCTCTCCCGACGCGTACCCGCATCCGCCTATGAGTGGACCGGCGACGAGGCACAACACCGTGAAAACAGCCCACCGAGACGCGACCGTAAGGGAGCGTGCGAATGCGGAATGCGGAATGCGGAATGCGGAATGCGGATTGCTTGCTGGTGCGAGAATCCCCTCTCGCACCAGCGGAGGCGCGACCGTGAGGGAAGGCGCTCTGATTGCCCCGGACGCGGATCTACAGATCGACGGTATGCTCATAGAACTTCCTGGCAACCAGTTCCGCAAACTTCTGGTAGGTGGCTTCACGCACCAGCGGGGAGTTGGTAGCGCTCATCAGGAACGGAGTTCCCTCCGGATAGACGCAGCGGACTTCTGCCAGCTCATACCGCTCGGTGGTGAAGGGGTCTGCGCTCATGTCAAAGACCGCGACCGACGCGTGTACTCTGCCCTGCAGCAACTGAGGCTGCTGGGGATCGCGAAACTGGAACTCCAGAATCTCCAAGTACACGACGTAATCGGCATTGAACTGTCGCCCCACTGCTTTCGGGTCAATCTGGGCGTCCGGGCTTTTCTGGAGAAAATCCTCCACATCGCGCGGGTCGACCACCACGGTGGCCTGGTTTCGCTGGGCCATCTCCGAAAACAGCTTGTCACCCACGTAGGTCGCCAGCTCGAACCGCGCGAAAGGATAGTCGAAGAGGGTGGCTGCCTCGGTCCATACCAGAATCGCCACGCGCTTGTTCGCCAGCTTGTCGAACTCCGGCGAGATCTTCTTCTTGTGCTCGCCGACGAAAACCAGGGGGGTCAGCAGGTTGCAGGAAATGAGCAGCGGAACTGTACCCGCCAACGCCCACCATCCAAGCCGCTTCCATTTCATCAGGGTCATCTCCGCAACAGGGATGGCATAGATTCTCTTTGCCGTCAACTCCCATGCACAGGCAGTGTGCCGGTTATCAAACCGGCGGCAAGTTTGTAGAGCCAACCTCCAAGGATGACAAGTATGATCGTCAAGGTGAGGCCTACCGGCGTGACCCGGTACCAGTTCACCGCCCAGACTTTACCACTGACCAGCACGCCGAGGGAAACCGAGGCTGTCAGTACGGTCGCCAGGGCGACGACCAGGCCCGCGGGCTGAGCGGAAAAGGCCGCCGGGATGTTCCCGCGCACCGTGTGGGCGAACGCGGTGGTCATCCCGCAGGTGGGGCAGGGATAACCCACCAGCATGATCAGGCTGCAGGGCGGAAAACCGAGCTGCTGATGTGTGCCCATCCCCTCCCGGGCCGGCTTGAGCCACACAGCCAGCGATAGCAAGGCGACGCTACCGCAAAGAACCAGGGCGGCGATCCCTCTCGCCCGGACCGGCCGGCGAGCCGCCACGCGATAGACAACGGGACCAAGCCGGTGTGCCGTCGTGCCCGGTTTGGGCGCGGATTGCCTCAAGTGATTAATCTTGGCCACGACCGGAGGCGGTGCCGTTCGGTTAACTGGATCCACGCAGACAGAATACGTGGGGCGGTCCTCGCGGTCAAGGCTCCGGGATCGCGACCATCACCGCATCGACGTTTTCGGTGACCTCGCCCGCGTAGACCGCTACATCATCGACCACGTGATTCTCGTACCCGTTAGCCAAAAACACCAGACGATATACCCCGGTCCCCAGTCCGGCGAGCGTGTAGGTGCCCTCCTCGTTCGTTGAGCTGGAGGCCACTACGTCCACGCCGGTGTAGGCGGTAACCGACACATCGCCCAGTGGGTTCGTATCCTCCCCGGTAACCGTTCCCGAGATGCTTCCCGCCTCCACCAGCTCGATCAGGCGCATGGCCACCGAGGGGGTGAAATGGAACGTCCGGATCGTCTCGGGGTCCTCGATGTGCCCCCCGGGAATCGCGGTGAATGCCCGGCTGAGATCGACGTCGAGCAGCAGCAGGGTCTCCTCGCCAGCGACTACGTCGAACGTGAGATGGAGTTTGATCCCGCTCTGCGAGCCGCTGGGCACCGTAAGCGTATAGATCCGATTCTCATCGTCGTTCAGGGTGATCTGTCCCCCGGTGACGATAAGCCGCATCTGCGTGTACCTGCCCGCAGGAACCGTCGCCTCAGCCAGCAGGTCCGTGCGACCATTCTGCAAGTCGAGCAGGTTGAAGGTGCGCTCGCCCTCGAAGATTACGATGAAGGGGCCGTCATCATCACTATCGTCGTCGTCATCATCATCGATGCACCCGTCGGACTCTTCGTCGCAGGACTGTCCTGCGGCGCAGGGCTCCACGCCCGGGTAGCAATGACTCTCGGCGCACATTTCGCTGCCGTTGCAGAATTGTTCATCGTCGCAATCATCGTCTGTGTCACATATCGAGAGGCAGTCACCGTCCACGCAATCAAAGCCTGCAGAGCACTCGACGTCGGGGTATTGGCAAACGCCGTCCGCGCAGGTGTCAACCGTGCAGGGATCGCCGTCGGCACAATTCATGGGAGCACTCGTGCAGTGCCCGTCGATGCATGCATCGACCGTGCACGCGTCGCCGTCGTTGCACTCAGCGTCCGTCGCGCAGGACAAAACACACACGCCATCGACGCACGCCTCGCCCTCCACACATTCCACCGGAACGTCCTCGCACTCCCCTGCTGCACACGAGTCTACCGTGCATGCGTCACCGTCGTCGCAGTCGGCATCGCCGGTACATGCCTGGTCGGTCACAACCCTCCGCACCTCAACGCGCTCGATCGTTATGAAGGCCTCGGCGATATGCTCGAGCGGAAAGGGTTTGTCGGTAACCAGAACCCGCAGCATGCCCTGTTGGGCCTCGCCGTTGCCGTTACCGTCGCCATCTCCGTTAGGTCGAGGCCCGGCCGACGAACCGCACCCCTTGGCGATCACACAGACGGCTGCACATAGCAAAACGACCACGACGCTGGTGCTCACACGTTTCATGACTGACTCCTCAGGTGTACGGACGTTGCAGGCTTCCCTTGGACGCACAGGTTTGCCCACCGGCGCCCTACCTCAAAACTGAAAACGTACGATTACTTAGCCCGCGCGTCCAATCCCACTCGGGGGTATAGCCCGGCGGTGGCATTTGGGACGATTCGCTTGTCTGCAACTTTGCGACCCTCCAGACCCCGCAATCGCCGATCCGCAATCCGCAATTCCCAGCCCGGATTATTCGTACCGCAGACGGCGCAGAGTATTCGCAGGAAAGAAGTTAGGGCAAAAACAGGGTGTATCCCGTTCCGACAGTAGCTGTGAGTCCTTGCTCCCAGCGTAACTCCCTTAGTCTCTTCCTTCTCTACCCTTCTTCTGCGGTTTCTGCGTGCTCCGCGGTGAATCATCCGGGGTACCCGTCGGGGTCGGGCCGGCGCCCGCATCCACTGGCACTGTATTGTATAGGAAGTCGCAGTGCCCGGCAAGCACTCTTGGATTCTCCTTGACACGCCCAGTGTTCTGTTGTACTATCGTAGTAGTACACTAGAGTAGATCGGGTGCTGCCCCCCGCCGGCTCATGGCCAAGCTCGGGAGCCTGGGGGATCAAGGGTACAAGCGGTATGATAACAATCGATACCCGCAGCGGGGTGCCGTTTTATCGGCAGATCATCGACCGGATCCTGGTGGGCATCGCCTCCGGGGAGCTGAAGCCGGGCGAACGTTTGCCGACGGTTCGTCAGTTGGCGATCGATCTGAAGGTCAATCCCAACACCGTCTCCCGGGCCTATCGCGAGTTGGAGATTCGCGAGGTGGTGGTGACCCAACGGGGCACGGGTACGTTCGTGGCCGCCGATCCCGGAGTGGCCGGGGACCAGGCCAAACGCCGGGAGTTTCTGGAGAAGTTTTGCGATGAATTCGTGGCCGAGGCTGGGAAGTTCGGGTTTTCGCTGCAAGAGCTGGTTGAGGCCCTCAGCGATCGGCTTTCGGAAAGGAGATGATTTATGGGCGCTTCCTTACTCACCGACGACACGCGCAGGCCTCCCCAGGCGAGCATTCTCGGCGGAGTCTTGTGGCTCGGCGGGCTTGCGGTGGTTCTGCTGATAGCCAGGCCATGGCGTGACCCCGACCTTTTCCGAAGCTTGTGGCTCTGGGCGGCGTTTTTGGGCGTTTCATTCCTGGGGTGGCTGGCGGGCAACTCGCTCAAAATCGCGGAGCAATGGGAACGCGCCGTGGTGCTGCGTTTCGGGGCGTACCGTGGGCTGCGCGGCCCGGGGTTCTTCTTCATCATTCCGATCGTCGAGTACGTCTCGCATCACGTCGATCAGCGGATTCGCGTCCGCCAGTTCGACGCCGAGACCACCTTGACGCGTGATACCGTACCCGTCGACGTGGACGCAATCTTCTTCTACGTCGTTTGGGACGTAGAGAAAGCAGTGCTCGAAGTGCAGCAGTACGAGCACGCTATCCACTTCTCCGCCCAGACGGCCCTACGGGACATCATCGGAAAACACGAACTGGCGGACATCCTGCAGAACCGCAAGGAACTCGGTCAAAGTCTGCAGGGAATCCTCGAGGCCAAAACGCACGACTGGGGGATCACCGTTCAGTCCGTGGAGATTCGCGACATAAAGATCCCCAAGAAGCTCGAAGAAGCGATGTCCAAAGAAGCACAGGCTGAACGGGAGCGCCGGGCCCGGATCATTCTCAGCACCGCCGAAACGGAAATAGCCGAGAAGTTCGCCAAAGCGTCGCAGTGCTACATCGACAACCCGGTGGCTTTGCACCTTAGAGGCATGAACATGCTCTTCGAGGGGCTCAAGGAAAAGGGCTCGATGGTGATAGTCCCCGCCAGCGCCCTGGAGAGCATGAACCTGGGTTCGCAACTGGGCGTGGCAGCCTTTGCCAGACAGGACCAGCCACCTGCCAAGACCGACCGGCAGGGACCACCAAACGATCCGGGCGGTGCTTGACCTCGACCCCCTCGCCCGGCCCGATGCAGCGTTAGCCGTTCGCCATTACGGTCGGGGAGTCTGTTTGCCGATTGTCGCCCCGGGCAACATGAACCGAGGCCCCGCCACCGAATCGGCGGCGCTTACTGAGCATCCCCCCGATCGCCGCGTCGGCGTAAGCAAGCGCCCGGCGAACCGTGTCGGGGCTACGCGGAGACGTCGATCTGTCCGCCGGACGACTCCGGCTGGGAGGCGGATGAGTCAAATGCGCCACTCACCTCGACAGTCAAACTGGTGGAGACCGATTGCTGAACATGAACGGTCGTGGATGACGAAAAGACTCCCAGGAACTGCGGGCGGCTCCCGGCCCCGGGTTGTCCCACCCCCTGGCCGGCCCCTCCGCCCTCTGACTGGGAGTTCTGCAAAAGGGCCAGGAGTATCATCAACCCGATGAGCATGCGCAGCATCTTGTTATTAGCCAGGTCTCCGTCGATGCCCTGCAGCAGAGAACCCACCGCATTCTGGACGCTTGTGATCGACAGCGAGCTGCTTACTGCGCTCGAGGAAGTGATTTGAACCCCGCCGGCTGCGTCGCCCGCGGGTTGGGTCGTGGGTGATGCCTCGAAGGAGGCCGCAGTTGGGTTGACATTGACCGCCGAAATCGGACCCATGATCCGTCTCCTTTCCGCTCCATACACCGGCGCCGTCCGCACGGCGCGGTCCCCTATCGTATATGGCAAAGGAACGTCCGCGAACGTCCTGGCCTGCTGCACCGCACGCAAGTTCTGATCTGGCAGGGAGTTACAGCAGGCAACGGGTGTGGCCGGTCGTGCCGGTTGTAGGGAGGCGTCGGGATGCTGCCACGCCCGCGGTTGCGCGGCGTCAACGATAAGCTCTGCTACCCAATACCGGCGAATCGCCACCTTTCTTGGGGTGCACCCGGCGACCGCCGGGTAACCGCAGGTCGGTTGACAGCTTCCAAGATCAGCCTAGGATGGCGAATCTGCAGTCGCTTGCTAGCGGTTGTGTGAGCCGTTCGAGCGGTCGAGGGGACCGATCGGCGGCACGCCTGGAGCCCCCCCGGGGCCAGAAGCCGGTTTGCCGAAGCTGACGAGTTGATGCATCAAGCGTGTACCAGGCGAGATGTTGTATTCCCGAAATGTTTCAAGTGTGATGACTGACTCCGCTCTCCACCCGGCTGGCGGACCGGTGGCTACGGCGAGCGCATACTCCAAGATCAACCTCACGCTCGATGTCTTCGGGAGGCGGGACGACGGGTATCACAACCTGCGTTCGCTGGTGATCGGTGTAGACCTGGCCGATCACCTTCGTTGCGCGATCACCTCGGACGGTGGCGTAAAGCTGCGCTGTTCGGAAGCCACCCTTGCAGGCAGTGTCAATCTCGTCGTTCGCGCCGCCGCGGCGTTCGGACGGCACTGTGGTCGCCGGCTCGACCTTCGGATAGACCTGGAGAAGAGGATCCCCGTAGGTGGCGGGATGGGCGGGGGCAGCAGCGATGCCGCGGCGACCCTTAGGCTGTGCAACCATCTTCTTTCTGCAGGGCTCGATCGCTCCACGCTGTCCACGATCGGCGCCGGGGTGGGCTCGGACGTGCCTCTGTTCTTCCACCTGCCCGCTGCGGTGATCGCCGGCCGAGGGGAGTCTGTCGAACCTGTGGCACTCAAATGGTCCGGTTGGGTTCTCCTTGCCATTTGCTCCGAGGCCGTCTCGACCGCGGACGTATACCGCGCCTGGCGACCCGCGGACTCCAAGTCCATGCTCAGAGGTTTGGATGCCGAGGCCGCTGCGGCAACGACCGCCGATGAGCTGTCCGCGATGTTGAGTAACCACCTCGAACCGGCGGTGTTCCGCGTCTCGCAAGCGGTGGAGGGGGCCTACGAAACGCTCCGCCGGCTGGGTTGCTCGACGGTTCGTGTAAGCGGGGCGGGGTCAACTCTGTACCAGTTGTTCGACGAGCGAGACGCAGCCTGCCGCGTCGCCGGGGAGATTGAGAGACTGGGGACCGGGATTCGCGCACTGGTCGTCGCCGCCCCGGTGGGGGAAAGCCCTATTGTCGAAACGTAGAAACGTAGAAACGCAGAAACGCAAAAACGTAGAAACGTCGAAATGCAGAGGTGTCCGAATACTGAAGAACTTGCCTTTCCGGATTCAGACGTTTTGACTTTTCGACGTTTCCAAACGAGGAGTCGTGAATGGAGATTACGGAAGTACGCGTCAAGCTGAACAACCGGCCGACAGATCGGCTCAAGGCATACTGCACGATCACCTTCGACGAGGTGTTCGTCGTCCGCGACGTCAAGGTCGTCGAGGGCACGCACGGACTGTTCGTGGCCATGCCCTCCCGCAAACTGGCAGTACCCTGTCCGAAGTGCAGGCAGCACAACGCCCTGCGGGCGAGGTTCTGCAGCAGTTGCGGACAGAAACTGTCGCCGCGCGAGCTGCCTGCGGATGCCGATGGTCGGTCCAGGCTCCACCGCGATGTGTCCCACCCCATCACCGCATCGTTCCGCGAGGAGCTGCAGACCCGGGTCATCGAGGCCTACGAGGCCGAAAAGGCGCGGGCCGAGGATCCCGACTACGCCCCGAATGCGCTTGAAACGGACGCGGACCACGATGAGACCGGAGCCGAACACAGCGAACACACCGACCACAGCGAAGACACCGAAGACAGCGAACGCAGCGAACACACCGAATACGATTCCCTCATCGCCGACCTGCGCGGAGGCGATCGCGGTAAACACGGCGACGTGCAGGCCCCCCGCTCCGGCGGCGGCACGGATCGCGCGGAGACGGCCCGGCCCGGGGAGAGCAGAGGGGGAGAGAGAGGACGGCGCCGCGGAGGAAGAGGCCGTCGCCCTGAAAGAGCACCTGCGGCGGTGCGCTCGGACGCGCGGATGGACGCCCCGGACTCTGGGCCGGTCACTGAGACGTCGGAGCCGCTAACCCCTGACACCGCCGAGGTCGACACCGACGAGGAACCGACAACTGACTCGACGTATCATACCGCCCGGGAAGAACCGCCGTCCGACGCGGCCGGGCCTACGCCTCAGGAATCGCCGGGCCAAGACGCGGCTGACCAGGTGGATTTGGGCGAAGCGACGAGCGAAGCACCAGAGTCCGGTGACTCCTCCGAGGACAGCACGCCTTTCGGCGCCGGTATCCTCTAGGCTCATCTTTCGTCGGCGCAGCCGCGGCTCGCCGGGCAAGGGCCGTCCGGCGCGAACAAGCGGAGCGAGGGAAAAGGCTGAGGGGAGATTGTGCGCTTTCGGACGGCTGGGGCGCGCTCGAGCTATCGGTCCGGTTGAACCCCCGGGGAGCATGTGGGTACCCTTCGTCCCTGCCGGGGCTGGTCATTTTGACCCAACCTCTGGCGGGAATGAGTGTCCTTCGACCAAAGCAAGTCGCTGAAGAGTTACCAGTTGAGCAATAAGTCGAAAGCTGATAACTGGCAACTGATACCAGGTCCAGTGTGACAATGCCGATTCCGGTGGCGGGTGTGAGGGGTATGTGAAGCCTCGCGCGGGCTAAAGCCCGCGGCTCGGGAGCGCACGTAACGGCAAACTACAACTGGATCTGGTATGATCACCGACACCTTCCGCTCTACTGCGCGGACGGCATCGGGGTGAGGTTGTCGAGGAAGCCCTCGAGCTTCCGTGCCCGGACGGGGTGTTGGAGTTTGCGGATGGCTTTGGCCTCCACCTGGCGGACGCGCTCTCGGGTGACCTTGAAGATCTTGCCCACCTCTTCGAGCGTGTAGGTGTAGCCGTCGCCGATACCGTAGCGCAGCTTGATTATCTCGCGTTCCCGGTAGGTAAGCGTTTTGAGGACCTCTTCGACCCGATCCTTGAGCATTTCCCCGCCGGCGGTCCGGACCGGCGAATCGACGCTTTCATCCTCGATGAAGTCGCCGAAGTAGGAGTCCTCGCTGTCGCCCACCGGCCTGTCCAGCGAAATCGGGTGCCGGGAGATCTTCATCACCCGGCGGGCCTCGCTGATGGGCATTTTGGCCCGTCGGGCGAGCTCATCGATGGTCGGCTCCCGCCCGATCTCCTGGAGCAACTCCTTGCTGAGGTTGCGGAGCCGGCTCATGGTCTCGATCATGTGGACCGGAATGCGAATCGTTCGGGCGTGGTCGGCGATCGCCCGCGTAATCGCCTGCCGGATCCACCAGGTCGCATAGGTGCTGAACTTGTAGCCACGTTTGTACTCGTATTTGTCCACCGCACGCATGAGGCCGGTGTTGCCTTCCTGGATTATGTCCAAGAAGCTCAGCCCGCGGTTGCGGTATTTCTTGGCGATGCTGACCACCAGACGGAGGTTTCCGCCGGAGAGCTTGCGCTTGGCGTCCTCATACTCGCCGAAGACCCGGTGAACGGAGCGCAGCCGTTCCCCCAGGGCCTGGGACCGTTCCAGGCAAAGCGACTCGATGCCGGCCAGCTCTTCCTTCATCGCCAGGAAGTCCTCTTCCGGCATCGTTCGCCTCTTCTGTTGGACTTGAGTGCGGGCCTCGAGCTCGGTCATCTTGCGGTGCAGGCCCCGGAGCTTCTTCATGAGCGGTTGAATTCGACTCGTCCGCAGGGAAAGCTCCTCGAGCAGCTTGGAGATCTTTCGACGTCTCTCGCGCGTGCTTCGGTCGAGTTCCCGGCGTTTGGCGACCGCCAGTCGCGTGGCCAGCAACTGATCCCACGCCTCTTCGTTGCGCTGCATCAGACCCCGCACGGTCTTCAGGTTAACCGGGATCCGCATCCCGATCCGCGACTTCGCGGCGTGCTCGGAGGTGGAGATCTTCATGGTGCGGTCGAAGGGCAGGTGTCTTTCGTGAACGAGCTGGAGAATCTCGACCGCCAGGCCCGCGCAGTAGTCACTCTCCAACACCTTCTGCCGAAAGGCCATACGCGTCAGCTCGATTTTCTTGGCCAGGCGAATCTCTTCTTCCCTGGTGAGCAGGGGGATCTCTCCCATCTGGGTCAGGTACATCCGAACCGGATCGTCGATCCTCTTTGGCCCGGCTTCGTCGAGCGTCAAAGTCGCCCTGCTGAAATCCTTCTGGAAGTCCTCGGGTGAGGCCCCCTTTTTCGGCTCCACGGCCTTGCGCGAGCCGCGTCTCTTGCGGTCTTGGCGATCGCGCTCGTAGCGATGGGCGTCAACCTCATCCAGCGTCTCGATCCTGGCCTCCTCGAGGCGCATCATGGTCATCTCGAGTTGCGCCGGCTCGATGGCATCGTCCGGGAGGACGTCGTTCATCTCCTCCCAGGTGACGTAGCCGCGTCCTTTGCCGCGCTCGAGCAATTCATCCACGGCCGCCTGAATCGGATCCACAACCAATTCGCTAACTTCGTTCATGACAGCTCCATCGTGACAGCCTGTTTCACGACTTCGGTTCAACTTGCCCCACCGGGCTGACCCCCTTGTGCCGGTTCAATCGGCGCGGGACATAGGGATGACCTTCTTTGAGCCCCTTCTGGATGGTTTCCAGAGTCGCCCTCGCCTCTTTGGCCTCCTCCCCGTCTCCCGTCGTTCCCAGAAACCTGCGCTTGCTCTTGTCAAGCTGACGAGCGCGGTCCGCACGGCGGATCCTCTCACAGGCCAGCCGCAGCTTGGCCTCGTGGTTTCCGCCTGTTCCACGCTGGGCGAGTTGGGCAACCCGCTCCGCGTCGCCGGGTTCCTGACACCCGGCTAACACATCCGCAATCCCAAACTCCGCGAGCTTTTCGGCCCGCTCGAACACGATCTTCGCGATCCGGCGGTCGCGCTGGTCGACAATCTGCTCAGCGTCGGGGAGGCTCCCGACGGCGCCCAAGGCCCCGGGCTTGTTGAGCAGCACTTCCAACACATGCCGCCAGGCCGTCTGCTCTTCACCGGTGGGCGGCGCTGCCTTCGGCAAGGTAACCTGCCCCGGCACACCTCTGCCCCGCTTACTACGCAGGCGCGCCACAAGAGAGTGCACTTCCTGGGGATCGGTTTTCAACAGTCTGGCGACTTGATTGACCAGCAACCCCCTTTGAATAGCATCTACGGCCCCCGTGTCGAAAGCCGCTGCCACGATCCGTAGAAACTCGAGAATCGCCTCCCGTCGACCTGCGTCCGACGAGTCCGCGTCGAAGCGCCCCAACGTTTTTAGCCATTTGAATTCTAGCGCGTCGACCGCCCTATTCAATACGTCCGAGAACGCTTCGGGGCCGCCGCGCGCGAGGAGGTCGCTGGGATCCTTGCCCTCGGGAACGTGCCCAATCCGCACGGCAACACAGCGGGGAAGCGCCACCAGTATGGCACGCTCCGCGGCCTGCTCACCCGCCTGGTCCGAATCAAAAAGCAGAATGATCTGCGCGCAATACCGGCGTAGCAAGTCAACCTGCATTTCGGTCATCGCCGTGCCCAGGCTTGCCACCGTCTCCGCAAAGCCGGCCTGGTGGGCAGCGATGCAATCCATATACCCTTCGACGACGATCGCCCGCCCGCCGCTTACGCACGTATCGCGGGCAAGCTCTATGCCGTACAGGCCGCGGCCCTTGTCGAAAAGAACCGTCTGACGGGTGTTGATGTACTTCGCCCGATCATCCACCAATGTTCGGCCGCCAAAGCCTACGACCCGCCCGCTGGGATCGCGGATGGGGAACATCAGCCGATTGCGAAAGGTGTCGTAGATCCGCCCGTCCTCACTTTGCCGAAGCAGATCGGCGGCGACCAGCAGCGATGTATCGTACCCCGCGCGCTTAGCCGCCTGTCCAAGCCTGCCCGGTGCGTCTGGGGCAAGGCCCAGGACGAAACTCTCCATGGTGGCGTCCGACACTTGGCGCCGCTGCAAATACGCTCGCGCCGACCGACCGACCGTCTCATCAAGCAGGTTCGATCGGAAGAACCTCCCCGCCCAGTCATTGACTTTGGCGAGCTGGGCCCGGCCGGGTTCGTTCGATCCGCTCCGGCCCCGCGTCGCAATTTCAACGCCCGCCCGATCCGCGAGGATACGCATGGCTTCGATGAAGGGGACGTTCTCCTTCAACTGCACGAACGAGAAGATGTCTCCGCCCTTCCCGCAGCCGAAGCACTTGAACAGCCCCAGATCGGGGTTCACGGTGAACGAAGGCGTCTTCTCGGAATGGAAGGGGCACAACCCCACCCAGCGCCGTCCGCGGCGCTTGAGCGAAGCGTGCACCGACACCACATCGAGAAGCTCGACGCGGCCTTGAATCTGCCGCTTGATGGACTCGAAGTCGTGCAAAGGCGAGACACACCCTACGCAGGAAGAACGCTCATCACCATATCAACACTCGGTGATGCGCCCCCCCAGGACCGTAGAACTTCCCGTTCGGGAATTCAATCATAGCTTGAAGCAAAAGGAAGAAGCACCAGCACCTCTAAGTATACACTACACTTCTCGGACGGTCAAATCACGAGCCGTCGGGAAGGCAGGGACTTGCGAGTGGAACTTGCCGAGGTTAACGACCCGCCAGACGGCCTGAGTAACCCAGGAAACTTAGGAACACCTCCTGGGTCATCACCGGAACCGAGAGACTCTTCGCCGCGTGGACCGTGTCCATGTAGCGGGTCCTTAGACGCTCCATCGCCTCCGCCCGCTGGGCTTGTTCGAGCGTGGGATCGCTCCGCCTCTGGGGCATTCGCGGCGCCGCTCCGAGCACAACGAAGTCCGTTAGGGCGGTCAGCTCAGTAGCTACCACCCCGCCCCAATCGGCGATTATCGACTCGATCGTCTCCGCCCCGTCGGAGTCGGGAAGACGATCACGGTTCAGATCGAAATCGCCGATCACCAGGAAGCTGGGTGGACGAGATGGATCGTAAATCGGGTTGGCGATCAGATCGTCGGTCAGGATCACCTCGTTCCCTGCGACGCGGACGATCTTGCACTCCGCTGAGGATTCGGAAACGGAGACCACTTCGATCTGCCCCTTGGCGAGCCCGTCGGCGGGAATCCCCGTCTCCGCCGAGTAGACCGCAAACTGCAGGCCGAGCATGATCCGGTCCTTGGCCCCGAGGTCTATGTATACGATATCGTCGCCCGGGAACGCCGCCAGAATCCTCCCGTCCTCCCGCCGAGCGGTGGCGAGTTCCTCCGGCCCGACGATAAGCTCGCCAAACTTCTCCTGCTGGGCGGCGAACCGTTCCTGCATTTTGGCCAACCGACGGTTCGCCTCGGCTAGTTTCCGCCGTTCCCCGGTCAGCTCCGTATCCGACTGGGCCCGGAGGGAATCGAATTCCTTTTCCAGCCCGGCGACGGCCTGGTCCCGATTCTCCCGGTACCGCCTTCGGCTCTCTTCCGCCTCCGCAAGCTGATCTTGGCGATCTTTCTCGCTCTGCTGAAAGTCGTTCTGCTGGCTCGTGTTAATCTCAACGAGGTCGTCCACCTCGGTTTGGAGTTCTGCCACGCGATCCTCGGCACTGCCCCGGAGAGTATTCTCCCGCTTGTAAACCTCGTAGAGCATGGTCAAGGCTTCGTGCAGCGAAACATCCTCGAAGTCATCTGCGTTATCGACGAAACCGTCGCGTCGAATTGTGCTCAGAAGTTCGTCGCGTTTGGTGCGAACCGTGGCGACGTCATCCTCGCCGTCCCCGCCGGTAGCGAGCCGGGCGGTCTTGCTGCGGGCCTGTTCCAAGAGCCCGACGGCGGTCGGCCCGCCGTCGACGGCGTTTCGGACCGCCTCGATCTCTCTCTCTTCCCGGTCACTCGCCAGACGATTCTTGGCCGTCCGGGCCCGGGCGATGTCGCTGCGCAGCTCATCCTGCCCGGTATAGAGCACGACCAGGAAAACCGTCGAGGAAAGCCACAGTGCGACAAAGACAATCATCCAGATCGTCACCGCCCCGACGCCTTGTTGTTGGGCTCTCGCCATCTTCAAAGAACCTCCAAGGAGTTTGTGAAACCGCAAAGCGGCGACCGCTCAAGCCCCGCCGGGACATGGGCGATAGCCGCGCCCCTATTGTTGTGAGTCGGCGGAAAGGTGTCAAGGATGGCAAGCCTGCACTACCAGGGCGTCGTTCTGGCCGCCGAATCCGAAGCTGTTGGACATGGCAGCCCTCACTCGCTTCTTGAAGGCCTGATTCGGAATGTAGTTCAAGTCGCAGTTGGGATCCGGTGTGTTGTAGTTGATGGTGGGCGGGAGCATTCCGTCGCGGATGGCCAGCACGCAGGTAATCAGTTCGACCGCTCCGGCGGCGGCGATCAAATGCCCGATCATGCTCTTTATGCTGCTGATGTGTAGGTCCTTGGCGTGCGCGCCGAAGGCACGGCGGATCGCCAGCGTCTCGATCTTGTCATTTTCCTCAGTTCCGGTCCCGTGGGCGGAGATGTAGTCGATGTCCCCGGGCCCGAGCCCGGCCTGTTCGATCGCCGTTTTCATTGCCGCGATCGGTCCGCGACCCTCCTCGTGGATGTCGGTGATGCGGAACGCGTCCGCGGTCGAACCGTAGCCGGTGACTTCGGCCAACACATGGGCTCCGCGACCGGCGGCGTGGGCAAGTTCCTCGAGGATCAAGATGCCCGCCCCCTCGCCCAGGACGAACCCGTCGCGCGTCCGGTCGAAGGGCCGTGACGCCTTTTGACAATCGTCATTTCGGGTTGAAAGGGCGGTGAGCCGATTGAAGCCGGTGACCCCCAGGGGGTGGATCATGGTGTGGGTTCCACCGGAGATCATAACGTCGGCGTCGCCGTAGCGGATCATTTCCATGGCTTCGCCGATCGCCTGGGTGCTGGCGGCGCAGGCGGTCAACGTGTTGACATTGGGGCCCTGGACGTTGAACTGAACCGCGAGATGCCCCGCAGCCATGTTCGGATCCTGTTCCAGCTCGTTGGTGGCATCCAGCCCTTCCATGGCCGTTTGGGCCCAGCGAACGGTGTCCAGCGGGGTCGGCTCGCCGGTGTCGGCATGACACCCGGCCAATGCCGCGGCGGCAAACGGCGAGAAATCGATCGGACCCTCTCCGCCCCCCAGATAGATGCCCACGCGTGTGCGGTCCAGCGCGGCGAAGCCTGACAGTCCCGCCTTGCCCCACGCCTGAACTGCCGCGGCGAGGGCGAACTGGGTGTTCCGGCTGGCCCCCGCGTGGGTTTGGGCGTCAGATCCCAGAAACGCCTCGAGCGAGAATGATTTGACCTCCGCCACAAACGAGGTCGGGAAGGTTTTAGCATAGAACCGGGTCGTGGGCCCGACGCCGGACTCACCGGCGAGCAGCCGGCGCCAGACCGTCTCAATCTCATGGCCCAGCGGCGTCACCCAACCCATGCCGGTAATTACCACGCGACGCTCCACGGGATTACTCCTCACTCTGTTTGCCGTCCGCCGCGAGTGTCGCACCGGTTTTCAACCGGTGGAAAACACGGGTTACACACCTATGCCGCAGGGGGGCGGACGCTACTCATACTTCCGGATCACCAGAGCGGCGTTTTGTCCGCCGCTCAGGGCGAACCCCAGGCAGACCGCCTCTTTGATGTTTGCATCGACCGGCTCGTCCTGCACGAACCTGAACCGGCAGTCCTCGTCGAGCTTATCGGTGTTCACCGAGGGCGGGACGGTGTTTTGAAAAACGGCCATTACCGCAGTCACAAAATCGAGCGCCCCCGAGCCGGCCCCGTTGTTCCCCGTGGCTCCGCGGGTGGCGACCGCGGGTATCCGGGCGAGCGTGTGACCGAACACCTCGTTGAACCCGGCCATTTCTGAGCGGTCGTGCTCGATCGTGCCGACACCGAAGGGAACGACCAGATCGACACGGCCAATGTCACTATCCGCGTCGGCCAGGGCGTTGCGCAAGGCGAGTGCGATCGGAGCGCCGCTGGGGTCGGGGTGAGTCCAACTGTAAGTATTGCTACAGGTCGAGAAACCGACGACCTCGGCATAAATCCGCGCACCCCGGGCGCGGGCGTGTTCGAGGGCTTCCAGAATAACCAGCCCACCTCCCTCGGCGGCAACGGTTCCACGGCGACCCGATCCAAAGGGCCGACACGCACGTTGCGGGGCATCGTTGTCCTGCGTGTTCAACCGGCCCAGCAGCAACGGCCTGGCCATGGCCATTGGATTGACTTTGCTCTCCGCACCCCCGCAGATGCAGAGGTCGGCGTCCCCCCGGGAGATGGTTCGAAATGCCTCTCCGATTGCCAGGTGACTGGAGGCTTCGCCGCAGGTGATCGTGTTGGACGGAGCCTGGGCGTCGTGAACGATGGTCACGTGGCAGGCCAACATGTTGGGGAGGAACTTCAGCAGCCAAAGGGGCGTGAGGTTTTCGATCCCTTCCGCACCCCAGCGGGCCAGGCTGAATTCGCCGCGCTCATCCGCGGCGGTGCTTAGAGCCCCGGCCAGTTCGTTGAGGTCGGCGCAAATCAACCCGGCGCCGATGTTGGCCCCGAAACGGGTGCTGTCCACGTTGGCCGCTCCGGATGCCTCCCCGCGCTCTATGATACATTTAGTGTTAAGCCCGGCGTCGCGCACCGCCTGGTAGGCGCAGACCACCGCCACGGTGATGTCGCGCGACATGACCTTGGCACTTTTTCTATAGCTTTTAGGAATGTAGTCGCCGAGCTTGAACGGAGGAAGCTCGCCGCCGATCTGCGAAGGAAGACCCGCAGGATCGAACGACTCGATGCGTCGGATCCCGCAGCGTTTGTGGGCTAGAGCATCCCAGAACGCCTCGATCCCCAGGCCGGTCGGGGCGGCGACGCCCAAACCGGTCACAACCACGCGCCGCTTACGTGCCATCCGCCCCCCCGCCCCCACTTGCATTCTGATTGCGAAACCCGGCCAACAGGGTCATGAACTGGTCGGTAAACACGAAATTGTGCTCCGGCATGTCCGGGGTCCGCTGGGCCTGGTTTACATGCGAGAACATCAGATCGACGCGCCCGACGAGCTTATCGTTCAACAAGACTGCCCCGCCGGTGGTGGCTCCTCGTTCATCGATCGACTCCAACACGGCTTCGTATCGCAGTTGATCGCCGGGGACCGCGTAGTCCTCAAACTCGGCCGTCCGAATCTTCGCCAGTATCACGTTTTCCGCAAAGCCCCGGGCTTCGCCGACCAGGATTCCGGCGGTCTGGGCCATCCCCTCGATCATCAGCGTCGGCGGGAAGACAGGGAACCCGGGGAAGTGATCGTGAAGATAATCCTCCGCCAGGGTTACGTTCTTGACCGCGCAGGCTCGCCGGCCGGAGACGAACTCGACAAAGGTGTCAATCCAGATCCAACGCACGTCGACCTCATCCTCCGTCCCGTGAGCTCACTCGTCGTCACTTTCCCTTGCCCTCGCCGCCTCAAACCAGAAATAGAGGTGATGCAGTTGGTTGGCGAACACATAGGCTCCGCGCCCACCTTCTGGATCGGGTCGGATTACGCCCACATCCTTCATCTTGGCCAGGAAGTTGTCCAGTACGCCAGCCTCCTTGATTGTCAGAGCTGCCCGGAGTTCCCCGCGTGTAAATTCAAATCCGAGGTCACTCCCTGCGAGCGTTCGGAGGATGCTCCTATACCTGTCGCTCCGAATGGCGCGGAAAACCTGAGGCTCAAGGTGTTTCCTTCCAACGATTTCAGTCGCGTGGCAGAGTCCGACGGCGGCATCCCGCATGTCTATCTGGTTGTCGGAGTCTATTCTGTAGACCGCATCGCCGATCTCGTGCGCCAGGACGGGAAGACCGCCGGCAAAAAAAGCCAGAAAGTCGAGGGCCTCAGGATCTATGGTCACCTGTACCTGGTCGAATGCTGTCTTGTAAAAAGAACGGGTCTCTGGCTCCTTCCACGCCGGAATGTCCACCAGGTCGAACACACGTGCAAGCGACGGGTTCAGACTGATAAGCGATTGGCGTCTGTCTTCGAGTCCGACCATAGCCAGACACAACGGGAGCGGCTGTTGTGACGTTGCAATCTCGTCGATCAGGCTTTTCAGCCAGTTGGCGAAGTCTTGTGAAGCAGCCAGGCCGTTGATGTCGTCCAGGATTACGAAGAAACCCTTCTTCTCGCCCTCCAGGACCTTCATCACGTTCTGCAGAGCGGACGCAAAGTTTCGGACCAGTCGTTCCAGGTCCTCATGCGGCGCTCTGAACTCGACGCTTGCACCGAACAATCCGACCTGCCGAACGTGACTGCCGAGAAACTCCTTGACCTTGGGAAACCAACCGTGGCCGACGCTTTCCTTAACCAACCGTTCAAAGACGCGCCGGACCATTTCTTCCAAAGATGTGACCCCGCCGAGGAAGGTGTGAAGGCCGACCACCTGGTGGTCGCGCTCGGCGAGGAATCGCACGAAAGACGCCAGGGAACTCTTCCCGATACCGCGCTCACCAGACAGGAAAGCAACCTGCAATCGCCCGGCGGTGGCGGCAGCCACCTTGGCCGTGAGCTGCTTCACTTCGGAAAGCCGTCCCACGAAGAATTCGACCGAAACCGGCTGTCCGGGCGTAAATGGGCTGTAGTCTTTCGGCATTTGCCCGCCCCTCGCGAGACCGCGCTTGATCTTATGGCTCGACCGGGTCTGCGCGGACCTCTGGTGCTCCCGCGCCGCTAGGCTGCGGCCAGCTTACCCTCAACGTAGTTCACAAGCGTCTTTACGGTGATCAGATCGGAGATCTTGGAAACGACCGGATCTTTCTCGAACTCCGTAAGGTCCGCGTGGGGCATGGAGGCTTTGAGCGTTTCGAGGCCGGTGGGCGTCATCCGGTCGCCGTCCACGTACTGCGGATCGTTCAACAGGTCGACCGGAAACAGCTCGTCTTTGGGAATCTTGATGGTGAACGCTTTCTCGAGCCGAAAGACGATGTCCAAGATGTCAATGCTCTCGGCCCCGAGATCGCCCTGTAGGGTGGCCTCGGGAGAAACCTCATCGTCGTCCACGCCCAACGCGTCGGTCAGCACGTCGCGAACCCTCTGGTAAACCTCATCGCGGCTCGGAGCCATTCTCTATAAACCTCCTCGTCGACACCAGCGGAAGGCAAAGATGATCTTCGCCCTCCAGTCATGAACAGCCCAGGGCGAGTGTCTACCCTACCATGTCCGACATCTGGCTACACAGGCAGGCGAACCGAGCCCGGGTTGCCTTCGCCAGTTGTTCGTCCGGGAGCCTCACTCCCCGGTCCTGGACAAAAGTGTGGGTGAGGCAGAAGCGCGCCTTGACCACCTCGTCCTGATTGCAATACCCGACACCGGTGAAATCACTGTCCTCTCGCGCCAGACGACGACAGGTGACTTCCAACCTCAGAAGGTTACCCGGTTTGACGAATCTCTTGTATGTTACGTTTTTGGCCCGTCTGAGCAAGATCATATTCGACGCGAAATCCTGGGCGTCGCGGACCAGCCAGGCCGCCGCCTCGACCAGGGCCTCCAACATGAAAACGCCGGGAAGGACCGGGAAGGTCGGGAAGTGATCGGCCAGATACTCTTCTGCCAGTGAGACCGCCTTGACCGCAACGATCCGCTCGCCCCGGGAAAGCTCAACAACCCTGTCGATCAGGCCGAATCTCATTCCCTACCACTCAAAGTGACTCGCCAGACCGCCGCGAAGCGGCTTCTTTCGTTTTTTCGGTTGTTTCTTCGGGGCCTCTTCCGCGGTCGGTTCGGGGGCCGCCCGGACCGCCCTGATCGATAGCCCGATCCGGCGGTGCTCCCGGTCAACCCCCAGCACCCGGACCTCTACCACCTGGCCTACCTCAACGACCTCCCCACAGGACTTGACCCGACGGTCCGAAAGCTCGGAAATGTGAATCAACCCCTCCACCCCCGGGGTCAGCTCCACAAAGGCCCCGAAATCAGCCAGGCGCGTGACCCGACCCTTGACCAGTGATTGTGCTGCGAAGCTTTCCAGCACTCCCTCCCAGGGGTCCGGCGTGGCTTGCTTGATGCTCAGAGCCAAACGTCGTTTCTGCGGCTCCATCCGGATCACGGTCACATCGACGATGTCGCCCTCGGATGCCACGTCGGATGGCCGAGTCACCCTGCCCCAGTCCATCTCGCTGATCGGAATTAGCCCCTCGACGCCGGTCTCCACCTCAGCGAACGCACCGAAATTGGCCAGGCGAACGACCCGGGCCTTGAGTTGGGTGCCCACCGGGTAACGTTCTTCGACATCGGTCCAGGGATCGGGTTGGGCCTGTTTGAAGCCCAAGGATATCCGCCCGCGCTCCCGATCGACCTTGAGGACCTTGACCTCGATCTCCTGGCCGGGGGACAGCACGTCCGTCACCTTTTCGACCGACCCCCAGCTCAGGTCGCGGATGTGCACCAAGCCATCGATGCCCCCCAGGTCGACGAATGCGCCGAAGTCCGTGATGTTGCCGACCACGGCGTGGCGAACCTGTCCGACGGCCAAGTCACTTAGGAGTTTCTCCCGTTTCTCAGCCAGTTCACGTTCGATGATCTTCCGCCGGCTCAATAGGACGTTCTTGCCCCGGCGATCGAGCTCGATGACCTCACACTGAACGGTCTGCCCTATCAGCAGGGAAATGTCTCTCATCGGGGCGGCATCGACCTGCGATGCCGGCATGAAGGCCCGAATGCCCTTCAAGTCCACCTCGAGGCCGCCCTTGTTAAGCCCGGTCACGCGCCCCTCGACCAGCATCCCAACCTTGAGGTTCGTCCAGGTAGCGCGCTGCACCGCCCCCTTGCGGGCGACGATGAGAAGCCCGGAGTCTCCGTCGTAGCGCTCGACGACCACGTCGACTCGTCGGCCGGCGCAGAGCACCTCCTTCTTGCCGAACTGCGAACGCGGGACAATTCCCTGACATTTGACCCCGAACTCGAGGAAAACCTCGGGACCGGATACCCCGACGACCGTACCGGTCAGTTCTTCACCCGGCTCTACCGAATCCGGCTCCATGACGAGACCGCGGGTGGAGACGTCGAGGCTCCCGGTCAACTCAGCCAGATCTTGCTCATCCATCGCCGCCATCGCCTCGGCTACTTCCCGATCAATCTCCTCCATTATGGGCTCGTGCCCCTCCCCAGGGCCGGTCGGTGGGGATTCCGGCTTCGCCGCTGCGGTTTCCGCTGGGCCGGCTGGTGGTGTTGCCTCGGGAACGGTTTTGGCTGATACCGGAACTTCATCCGATGGCGACGGCTCCGACTCCGCCGGAGGCGGTGGCTCGGAAGCGCCCGGAGCAGAGACCTCCCGGCGATTCGAGGCTGACTCAACCGCACTCGGTGCGGGAGACGGTTGGGGCGTAGGAGCCGCCGGAGTTTCATGATCTGCCGAAGACGGTGTCTCCGCAGGCAACGCCGGCACCTCGGCCTCGCCTGGCGGGGCTTCCTCCGGCCCGCGGGATTCGGGAATCTCAGTCATGCTGCACTCTTTGGGTACGCGAACTCGACCACTTGTCAATACCCATTACCGGTAGCCGGCCCCGTTGTATTCACAAGCCGTATCCAAGTCAAGCGGACCCCACAGCCCGGCGGTATGGGGTGGACACGTGACATAACGGAGCGCGGCGCGGGGGACTTTAGCTTTTGGGCGGGCGACGGACGGCCTATTAAAGGAACCTCTCCTTCGTCGGCCATTGTACAACCGATAACTCACGGACCCTTCCGCTTGGCGCGCTAGTGCACGTGCGGATCCTGTTCGTGCCGTTCCCGCCCGGCTTTGGACATGAGCAGCGGGAAGACGATATCACTCAGGCAGCAGGGCACCATCACCGCGATTACCACGAATATGAACACCTGTCCGATCCGGTGGATCCACTCGACCATCCCCAGCGGGCCAACCATGTAGAAAATGCTGGCCATGGTCGACACGAACACGTGCAGAGTGTGGGAGATGATCGTGCTTCGATGGACCCCGCCGGCGGCTCCCACGCCCACCAGCACACCGACCACCGCAAAGGGCAACACCAATTCCGGGTGCTCGAGAACGCAAATGTGCCATGGCAACCGGGCGTCAAGCAGCATCAGGGAAACATGCGGAAAAACGATGTCGCTGATTCCGCACACTCCGATCGCCCCGATCAAGCCGACGCCGAGGGCCTTGAGCCACCGGCGTTCGTACCGGCAGAACATCGCCGCGGTAGCCGCTGCTGAGAACAGCATGTGCGCGGGATGGAACAGGTGGAAGAACATGATGGCCGGGTCGTCCGCGTGCCCGTGGGCGTCGACGGAAGAAACGTGCAGGGGGCCGCCCGGCCCGCCAGACTCGACACTGCCCGCAAATCCAAGAATGCAGATTGCCCCGGCTACGATCAGCCCGATGGCGACGGCTGCCACCGAGAAGGGCACGTGCTCGCGCAGCTCGATCAACAGCGCCGAGGGCGTTGCCGCGGCGGGGTGCTCCGCGCCGTGGTCATCGCCAGGTTCGTGCTTGGGTTGATGCAGATCTTCAGGCAACGTCCGCCATCCCGACAGGTTTGACGATTGTAGATTGACAATTGACGATTGAGAAGTGAGGAAATCGACAATCTACAATCTACAATCTACAATTGACGATAAGGAGACCGCAGACCATGTCCGCCTCCGTCCGCCTCAAGGAGCTTCTGAGCGACAACACCATGCCCTCAGCCCCGCAGCTTGTTCTGCGCGGGGAGGAGGGCGCGGTTCGCTGCCTGGCCTGCGGGCATCGCTGCCGGATTCTGCCCGAAAAGAGCGGCGTCTGCCGGGTACGGTTCAACGTCGATGGTGAGCTGCGGGCTCCGGCGGGTTACGTGGCCGGCCTGCAGATCGACCCGATCGAGAAGAAACCGTTTTACCACGCCCTCCCCGCCCGCGACGCTCTGTCGTTTGGCATGCTCGGCTGCGACCTGCACTGCGGCTACTGTCAGAACTGGATCACCAGTCAGGCACTCCGCAACGACGCCGCGGTGACTCGGCCCAACTTCTGCAAGCCGGAGCGGCTTATCGAGCTGGCGGTAGAGCATGGCGTGCCGGTGATGGTCAGCACCTACAACGAACCGCTGATCACCGCCGACTGGGCGGTCGAGATCTTCAAGCTGGCCAAGACCGAGGGGATCCGCTGCGGCTTCGTCAGCAACGGCAACGCCACCCCGCAGGTGCTCGAGTTCCTCCGCCCCTACGTCGAGCTGTACAAGGTGGACCTGAAGACCTTCAACGACAAGAGCTACCGCAAGCTGGGGGGGATTCTCGAAAACGTCCTGGACACCGTGCGGCGGCTCAAGCAGATGGACTTCTGGGTCGAGATCGTCACGCTCATAGTTCCGGGCTTCAACGACAGCCACGAAGAGCTCAAGCAGATCGCCGACTTCATCGCCGACGTTTCCCCCGACATCCCCTGGCACGTAACGGCTTTTCACCCGGACTACAAGATGACCGGCCCCCCGCGTACACCGGCCGAGACACTGATCCGAGCCTACGACTTGGGAAAGGCTGCGGGTCTTAAGTTCGTCTACCCCGGCAATGTTCATGCTGGGGTAGGCAAGCGCGAGAACACCTACTGCCCGAGCTGCAACAAGCTCCTCATCCGCCGCCGCGGCTTCGTGGTAGAAGAGAACCGCATGAAGGGGACAGCCTGCCCCTTCTGCAACGCCACAATTCCCGGCGTATGGGAGAACACCCCCCCATCCTCCACCGGCGGCATGGGCATCCCCCTACCGGTCTCCGTCGTCGAAAAACCCTGCGGGTGACGGGTCCCCAATCGCGCCCGCCACCTCGAAACCAGGTGGGCCCCGCTCTCGCACGAGCCGCCAGCCGTCAGCCGCTCCCTTACGGTTGCGGTTCGGATCGCTGCCTCCAGATCGCGCACGGCCATTTGGACCCCGGCGCCCATGCGCAATCCTGGGTGCGAAAGAGGATTCTCGCGCCAGCCGTTCTCGCACCGGGCGCCGGCCGTCAGCCGCTCCCTTACGGTCGCGGTTCGGATCGCTGCCCCCAGACCGCGCACGGCCACGGTGGGCGGACGCTACAACCACACGGCGTACCATCCGCGGATCGTCAACTCCGGGTTTCAAGTGGTTGTGGCCGGGTAGCGCGCCTGGGCTTGAAGGTCGTCTGCGAATAGTTCGGCCACGCGGGCGAATAAAAGCCTATCCCGGTAGGCGTTGCGACGCGCGTGCATCCTGGTGGGCAAAGAGGATCTTCGGGGCAAAGAGAGTTTCTGGGGCAAAGAGGATCTTTGCCCTACCGGGACAGGCGGCAGGGGGAGCGCAGCGACACCTGCCTTGGTCCGTGAAGGTTGCGGCAGGTCTCGTTCCTCGATCTGCCCTACCGGGCTGGCGTCGGCTCCGGCAGGGCCTTGTGGAGTTGCGGCGTCTGCAACGCCGGGCCCGGTTTGCGGTTATAAACAACGGGTGGAATTCCAATTGCTCGCACCTGGCTGATGGTTCATGCTCTATTGGTGGGAGGGGTCGGACCAGGAGTGCGACCGGTGGCGCCCGAAATCGCGTTTTTTCTGCAAACTGTCAGGCTTTTGGAGTGTCTCTTATTATAGAGCATTTTCGGTTAATGTGTAGCGTCTGGGTGGCCGTGACGAGACGCTTGGGCTGGGGACCATGGCCAAGCTCCGCCGCCCTTGGCGGCTCCGCTTGACCGTGCCACTTGGTCGCTACACAAAAACGTACACTGCTCAGGAGCAAGACTGGTTATTGTGTGCCGGTGTTTCCATCGCCGGATACCGTCCGGCACGCGTGAAATCGCGCGGGCTGAAGCCCGCGGCTCGGTACACGGAAACGGGAAATGCTCTAGCGGCGGTCGCAGGCTGAAGCGCGCGGTGGTTGAGGAGTAAGCCGGAGGTTCTTGGGAAGATCCGACTAGGCCTTGTCGAGCAAACCTGACAGCTCATTGTCTGAGGGGGGCATCCCCACCCGGGATGAGTCCCCGCGCGGGGGCGCCGACTCGCGGAGGGCGCTTATCGGCGAGTACGAACTCCGCCGGGAGATTGGCCGCGGCGGGATGGGCACGGTCTATGAAGCCTGGCAGGAGTCGCTAAAGCGCACGGTCGCCCTAAAGGTCTTGGCCGGCCGGGTCAGCGCTTCCTCGACCGCTGTTGCCCGGTTTCAGCGGGAGGCCCAAGCGGCCGCCAAGCTCCACCACCCTCACATCATCCCGATCTACGCCCAGGGAGAAGAGGAGGGCACGTACTATTATGCGATGGAACTCGTAGACGGAGTCAGCCTCAACGCGATCATCGCCGGAGCGCGCGATTGTGAAACTGCCGACACCGCGGTGTCCGACCTCGAGGAGACGGTGGGTCTGGATCGCACCTCTCCCGGGGATGGCTGCGGGGAAGATCGGGATTGTCTGGGCGAATCGGATACGGACAACCCGGAATTCTCCGACTCGTCGGTTATGCTCGCCCCATCCGGGGAGATCTTCACGTCAACGGAGCACTTTCGCAACGTCGTCGCCCACGTCGCGAGTATCGCCGATGCCCTGGAGTACGCCCACAATCAGGGCGTGATCCACCGGGACATCAAGCCGCACAACCTGATGCTGGGGAAGGACGGCAGGATGCGTATCTCCGACTTCGGCCTGGCCCGGCTCATCGAACAACCGGGGGTGACGATGACCGGGGAGCTGATCGGCTCACCGCTCTACATGTCCCCGGAGCAGGTCATTGAAAGCCCCGACAACATAGACTCCCGCACGGATGTATACTCATTGGGGGCGACGCTCTATGAGTGGCTCACGCTAACCCCGCCTTATCCGGGCGAAACCCGCGAGCGGGTTATAAGCCTGATGCTCACGTCGGAGCCTCGCCTACTGCGAAGCCACAACGCCAAGATACCGGTCGATCTGGAGACGATCTGCCTTAAGGCGATGGAGCGCGATCGCGACCGGCGTTACCAGACCGCGGGGGCTTTGGGCGACGACTTGCGTCGGTTTTTGGCAAACCGGCCTATCAAGGCCAGGCGGGCCAATCCGCTCACTCGCGTTCGCAAGTTCATCCGCCGGCATCAATTGGCCACCCTGGGAACGGTTGCCCTCGCTCTCGCCCTCGCCCTGGGTTGGGCCCTGATCTACACCAAAAGCGAGGTGGTGACGCAGACGGCAGCAACCGAGGAAGCCCAGGAGGAGACCGACCGCATCCTCGATCTGCTCAGCAGCGTTCTGCCGCCGGAGATCGGACTGCTGGTCCCCTTCGCCGAGGCGGCCGTCCCGGTGGCTCAGGACATTGTGGCCGGCGGACAGGATCTGACTTCCGCTCCCGGTGCGGTGGCTTCCGGTGGGGCCGACGCGACCCTGTCCGGCACACCGGCGGGTATCGCTCAGCGGGCGGTGCACGATTTCTATCGGGCAATCCGCGCGTCGGCATCCGGACCGGCGACTTCCGGCGAACCCGATGAGTTTTCCCTCCTTCTTGCGGAGGCATTTTCCCTGGCGGAGGAGGACCCGCAGGCTTCCCTGGGACGTGTCGACAGGTGTCTCGCCCTGCGTTTTGACGATATCGAGGCCCTGCAGCTCCGTTTGTCTCTCCTGGGGAAACTGGCCCGGTTTGATGAGATGGCCGAAGATGCGGAGCGACTCGTCGGCCTTCGTCCTGACGATCACACCGCCCACATCTGGCGTGGGCTGGTGTACCTGTTGCGTGGTCGCGGCGAGGGGGGCCTTGAGAGCCTCACTCAAGCCATGCTCCTCGACGTTGAGTCTGCCTGGGCAGGGGCCTTGCATGGGCTGGCCTTGGTGCAGGTGGGTCGAGCGGAAGAGGCCTTCGTCGATTTCGACCGGGCACTTACTCGATCCCCGAATCTGGTAGTTGCCATTCTTGGCCGCGGGGCCGCCCACGCAGCCATCGGGGATTTCGTGAGCGCCGCCTTTGACCTTACCCGGGCGATCGAGATGGAGCCGGATAACGCCGACACCCTGGTAATACGCGGCGAGTACCATATCAGGGGTACCAACTATACAGCCGCCCTGGCCGACTTCGATAGGGCGATGGCCCTGGCGGGCCGAACGCCCGCGATGGTCTTTAGATACCTGATCGCCCTATCGCAGCAGCGCAAGTCAGGCAACGCCGAGGCTGGACCGGCCGATCAGCAAGAAGGCGCCGACGCGGAAACTCAACCGGAAGCAACCGAGTTTGAAGCCGAGCCATCCGATGGAGTGTCGAGTTAAGGAAAAGGGAAGGGAAAGGGGTCAGGATACTTGTCGTCGGGTGCGGCGGGGAACGACCAGAGAAGACCAAGAAGAAGTAGCCTGACCCCCCTTGCCCCCGGTCATCAGAAGGAGCCTTTGCATGACGTCTCCCGTAAGTGTCGCTTCGCTTGTGCTATGCGCATTGGCGGCTGGCGCGCCGCCGAATTGGCCGTCGTTTCGCGGCCCCGGGGCGTCGGGGGTTGCGGACGGGCAAACCCCCCCGGTGACCTGGAACGCTGAAACGGGAGCCAATATCAGGTGGAAGACGGCGATCCCCGGTCTGGCCCATGCCTCCCCGATCGTCTGGGGTGACCGGCTGTTTATCACCTCGGCGGTAAGCAGTGATTCCGACCCGTATCTGCGTGTGGGGCTCTACGGTGAGAGCCCCGACCATCCCGAGGATCTCGTCCACGATTTTCGTGTGTACTGTCTGAACAAGAACAGCGGGAAGATCATATGGGAGAAGACCGCCCACAGCGGCAAGCCGCAAGTCAAGCGCCACATCAAGTCAAGCCATGCCAACAGCACGCCGGCCACCGACGGGAAGCACGTCGTTGCGTTCTTCGGCTCCGAAGGGCTGTACTGCTATGACGTGGCCGGAAGGCTGCTTTGGAAGAAGGACCTCGGATATCTCGATTCCGGTGCCCTTGACCTTCCCGAGGTGCAATGGGGGTTCGGAAGCTCACCGATCATCTACGAGAGCTTCGTCATTGTATTGTGTGACGTGAACAACCAGTCGTTCGTCGCGGCTTTCGACGTCGCCAGCGGCAAGGAGGTTTGGCGCAAACTGCGTGACGAGGTTCCCACTTGGGGCACGCCCACCGTTCATAAGGGCCACGGTCGTACGCAGGTCATCGTGAACGGCTGGAAGCATATAGGGGGGTACGACGTAATGACCGGCAGGGAGCTGTGGCGGCTCAGGGGCGGCGGAGACATCCCCGTGCCCACACCCTTCGCGGCCCACGATCTGATCTTCATCACTAGCGGGCATGGCGGGCAGACGCCGATCTACGCGATTCGAACGGACGTTAAGGGCGACATCAGCCTCGCCGACGGGGAGACATCGAACGACCATGTTGCGTGGGCTCGCCTGATGCGCGGAGCATACATTCCCACGCCGATCGTATACGGCCAATACCTCTACATCTGCAACGACCGGGGCATCCTGACCTGCTACCAGGCCACAACCGGCGAGCAGTTGTACCGGACACGGCTTGCCGGCGGTCGCAGCGCCTACTCCGCCTCAGCGGTGGCAGCCGACGGCAGGCTTTACTTCACCAGCGAGGACGGTGAAATCCACGTAGTCAAAGCGGGGCCGGAGTACGAACTCCTGGCGTCGAACGCCATGGGCGGAGTATGCCTGGCGACACCGGCAATCTCAGGCGGCATGATATTCGTTCGCACCAGCAAGCATCTGTACGGTATCGGGAAGTAGCCGGCCGCCGCCGTTCCCGACAGCACCTGACGAATCCCGGACCTTCGGCGCGGGTTCGTCCGCCGGCTGTGCAGTGTTATTGTCTTGCGATTCCAAGTGTGTTTTCGACGTTTTGAGCGAGCAAGGAGAAACCGTGATGAAACAAATGTCCTTTCTGTGGCTGGGTATCGTTCTTATGCCCACGGCGGTCTACGCGGACGACAAGAAGCCCGCTGAGTTGACCGATCCGATTGAGATTCTAAAGAAGGCGGATGCAGCCGCCAAGGCGGTCAAAGCGGTCAAGTACAAAGTGGACTTCGACACGACCGGCATGATGGTGTCGCTCATGCCGAAGATGACGGTCTCGGTGGTTGCAAGCGGTTTCGCGCAAGGCGCTCCCAAGAAGTTCACCGCCGAGGCCGAGGTGACCGTACCGGGTGCGACGGAGCCCATGAGGATCTCCTGTGGAACGGATTACGATACGTTCTATGTGGTTCATCACCCGACGAGGAAAGCGTACGAGGATATCGATCCCGCGGTGCTGGGAGCCACCGGACGCCTCCTCCGGAACGCCATGATGATTGAGTTCCTCCACGATAGGCCCTTTGACGATGAGATCAACGCCAAGAGCAAGGAACTGAAGGGAAGCAAGATCGTCGGCGGAGTGGACTGCTATGAAATCCACGTCGTCTACGGCGCGGAGCGCGCCCCGGAGGTAACCTGGTACTTCTCCAAAGAGGATTTCCTCCCGCGTGGGCGCGTAGATCATTACCCCCCGCGCCGGGGCGAAACCGGAACATTTCAGCGAACGATCACCGATCTCGTGGTCGATCCGAAATTCGAGAAGGACGCCTTCAAGCTGAAGCTGCCGAAGGGTTACACGAAGACCGACGACTTCGCCCCCAATTTCTTCGGCGCGCCGCGGTAACGGTCCGGTAGGTCGGGCTTCGCCTGACGGCGCATCCCAATGTCGGGCAAAGCCCGACCCTACCCGTCTTGATCCGGACGCGACAGGTGCCATGTCCGTCCTGCAGGCGGACATGCTCGAGGGGAACGGAACATGCCCCCCGTCGCGGGCCGGCGAGCTGAGGCTCCCGCGGGTTTCATGATGCCACGACCTGAGATGGGAAAGGGGATGGCCTCGTTTGAAGTCGACAGGGACCATCATTGGCCCCGGGTCCGATTCGTGTAGTGCGTGGGGTGCGGAGGAGATAAGGGAGGCCCCGGGACCGGGGAGGTTCGAACTTATCCACAGTTTCCAGTTTTTCCAGTCCCACAGCTCTTATCGAGTCATACTGTACAAACAAGGTCGTCTTTGCCCTCCACGGTTCGCAGGTCAGTATGCTGGACCTGGTAGAGCGACCCGATTCGGGGCGCTTCGGGCCCGAGAATAATTCCTGACTGTTGTGGTTGTTTTCGGATTCCTTTTGTGGTAGATTCGTTTGGTTGAGGGAGGGAGGCCGACGGATTCAAGTCGACCGATTCCCGTCAGATCCGTCAAGAGTGAAGGGCTAACAGTGCTGGGGAGCACTGGTTTTGTGGTGGTATCATCCGGCATTCAAATGCTATGTTATTTGTCTGCGTGGCCCTGGGGTGGGGCGGCGCTTGTTCTGTTGTCTAGCAAAAGGGTCATGGAAGCCCGGAGGAGAAACGATGTTTTATCGTTCTAGACATTTCGCTTTGGGGGTTGTGGTTGGGTTGTCGTTGGTTGTCGTGGCGTCGCCTGTCGCGGCAGAGTGCACGCTCGGGTTCGACTGCGTCAACTTGGAGTTTCGGCCCTCATACCAGGAGGGGTGTCCGGATGATGTGGTTCTCATCGGCCTGTACGCGGTTTCAGACAGCGTCGATGGTCAGGCCGTCCAGTCGATGACGGTGCTTCTCTGGTGGGACGAGGACCGTCTGGAGCTGCTGGGCAACATCGACAATGGCCCGTATGACTGGTTGCGCTCCGAGTTCCCGGACGACTCCGAGTTGGACAATATGAATGGCACGTGGGATGACGGAGACGCCTATTACTGGGCCCTTAGTTACTACTCAGGTGAGGTATTCCAGGCAACGCCCGGGGGTGAGTTGGTGACCAGTTTCAGGTTCCGGAAGCTCGGTGTGGCCACGGGTTCACTGGCGATGCTCGACACGTACGGGGATCATAGCACGACGCATGTTGTCAGCGGGACTGAGTCCGGACGGTTGATTACGGGGACTCTGGGGGCGGCGTCGGTGGGCGGCTGCCAGGCACCGACCGTGCGGGCGGAAGGGGGCCGTTATCTGGCGGTGACTCCGTCTGACTGTGATGCCCCCGTCGCTCTGTTGGTCACGGGGAATTCGGGGGACCCGGATGTGGCATGTATCAGAGCCTACGTTCAAGCGGACGGGACTCTCGGACCCACGCCGGTGACTCTTACGCCGACGCAGTGGGGCGGCACGGTTCACGTGTCCGGTGGCGACATCGTCCCGAGCAAGACGTATAATGTACAGGCCGAGTGCGGGACAGTGGAGACGGTGTTGTCGGCCGTTGTGACGGGCACAACGTGGCAGTGGGGCGACGTCAACAACGCGACTGAGGTCGATTTGGACGATATCATCCAGTTGCTCGACGCTTACCAGAACATCTTCGTCGTGGGGACTTTGGAGAACTCCGATCTCTACGGCCAGGACCAGGAGGAGCGATGCGGACCGGACGGGCGGATTGACCTGGACGACATTCTGTCCGTCCTGGATGCCTACCAGTTGAGACCATATCCGTGTTCTGATCCGTGCTGATGGAGAGTCGCCTCACCGTTGACCGTTGGATGTCGCGCCGTGGGCGGTGTGGGCTGGGAAAGAACCTGGGGTACACGGCGGAGCAAGGACGTTGACGCCGCAAGCGGGAAGGAGAGGCAGAAGTGAAATCGGTCTATGGGGGGCTTCTCTGCGTAGCGGGGGTGTTGAGTTTATGCGCGGTTGCTGAGGCGCAGAACGCCCGGCTTTTCTTGGATCCCCCGGAAGCCATTATCAATCCAGGTGACCTGATAACCCTGGAGGTTTGGGTCGATGACGTACCCTTCCCGCCCGGTCTGCGCGCGTACCAGGCGCAGGTTGTGATCAGCGGGGGAGCGAGCGGGACGCTGGTGCTGGCTGATCCGACCCCTCTGCCCCCGAACTGGGCTTTGTTTGTCGATGTAATGAGACCGGACTACGTCTTCTATGGCCCCCCGAATAACGTGGCCGTAACCCCCCCGTTCCTCAGGCTCGCGGCGTTCCGCACAACGGCGGCCGGTGACGCGGTTCCCGATCCGCGGTATTGCGGGACGTACATATTCAGAGCGACGGACGACGCCGACGGGGTCTTCAATGTGGACTTCACGGACTCGGTGAACACCTATCTGCGCGGCCCGAGTTCACCCGCCGAGAATATTCCGGTAGACACGTTTGGGGCGACCATAACGGTCACGATCGCTCCCCCCAACGATGACTGCGCCAACAGCATCGCCATTACGGACGGGGTGAGGCCGTTCAGCACTATATTCGGCACGGTGGACGGTCCCGCCCTTCCACCGTGGTGCGATGAGGGCAGCGGGACTGTCTTCGAGGCCGACTCCTGGTTCGATTACCAGGCCACCTGCACCGGTCCGTTGACCGTCACGACCTGTGACGACGCGGACTTCGATACGCGACTGGCCATTTACAGCGACGGCTCGGGCACCTGCTCGTGTCCGTCGGACAACAGCACTCTGTTGGCCTGCAGCGACGACGGGGAGGGTTGCTCCGGCTCAACCTCGGAAATGGTGCTGCCGGTAACGGTGGGAGAATGTTACACGATTCGGGTCGGGGGTGGGGCAGGCCAAACCGGGATGGGAAACCTGACGGTGGTGTGCATCGGGAATGACGAGTGTGCCACGGCGGAGCCGCTGACCGTTCCATCCACGGTTGTAGGCTCCACGGACAACGCCAACCTGGATGATCTGGTTGCCCCGAGCTGCGGTCCGGCCATTGATTCCTGGGGAGTATGGTATCGTGTGGTCGGGGCCGGGGACCACGTGATGACCGCTTCGCTATGCGGCGGAGCCAGCTACGACTCACGCTTGAGCGTGTTTCGGGGTCCGACGTGCGCGACCCTGAGCTGCGTCGCGGATGCGAATGACACCTGCGGCAGCCAGGAGACAGTAGCCTGGTGCTCCCAACTGGGCGAGCAATACTGGATTCTGGTGCACGGTGTCGGGAATGCCAGCGGCACGTTCACGCTCGAGGTCGACGTCGACGACTGCGACGACACCGACGAGTGCACGAATGACGGATGTATCGCGGCCGAGTGCGTCAACCAACCGAACTATGATGTGGACCAGGAGTGCTGCGATCCCGCGACCGGTGGCACGGCGCTCATTGAGGATGAGAATCAGTGCACGTTCGGCGTGTGCGATCCCGACACCGGGGAGGTTACGCAGATTCCCGTTGATGACGGACTCAACGTGGAGTGTGACGACGAGCTCGACTGTACGGTTGACGAGTGCCTCAGCGGCGAGTGCGCCAACACTGATATCAATACGATTCCCTGCCAGGACAGCACTGAGTGCCCGGGTGAGACCTCCTGCGACGACATCGCCGGCCTGTGCGTGTGTGTGGAGGCCCCCACGCTGAGCTTCGTGCCCGAACCGGGTTCGCTGCCGGTCGGGACTTGTTACCAGCCTGGCGAACAGATAACGATCCGCCTGGAGATGGGCTTCAGCCCGACGCGGATCAAGGCGGGCGAGTTCTACATGGAGTACGACACGTCGACGCTGTTGTACGTCGGTATGGAGGCGGGCGGCTTGGTCGACCCGACGTCGCCGTTTACCTTCCAGATCGGGGAGCAGTTTGACCCCATCGCCGGAACGATCGACTACGCCGTGGGCGTTCCCCTGAAACATCCCGGGACGATCGAACCGGCAACCCTGGCGGTCCTCACGCTCGAGGCATATGCGGAGTGCGATCCCTTCGTGCGGCTCAGGCTGCACGAACCGCCCACTCGCTTGATCAACGACGCGTATGAGAAGTACGAGTGGCCCGGCCGATTGATCGTCGAGGAGTTGCCGCCCATCAGCACGGATGCAAGCCCGCCGGTCATAACCGCTTGCCCGGCCGATATCACCGTGAACCCCGATCCGGGTGAGTTGTTCGCGGTGGTGGAGTGGGATGATCCCACGGCCGACGACAGTTGCGACGGTCCGGTACCGGTGAGCTGCGTCCCGTCGAGCGGGTCGCAGTTTTCGGTAGGAACCACGCCGGTGACCTGCAGCGCGGTGAACTCCTGCGGGGTGGAGGAGTCGTGCACGTTCGATGTGATAGTCGATGCGAGCACTCTGACGGTGGATATCGAACTCTCGCCGTGGATGGCCCCGAGGACGATCACCCGTTGTATCACCTTCGAGTTCTCTGACTGTTCGGGTGGGGTCCAGTTGACGTACGGGTACGACGTTACTTTTGTCAACGGCCTGGCTCTGGGAACGGTCCTGCCGGTTCCTACGGGTACGTGGGAGTGCGTTACCGCCCGGGATGCTCTCCACACCCTTCGCAGTACCGCTCCAGACCTGTCGACCACCGACTGGATCTCGTACACGGCCACTTTCATGGGTGATCCGGCCTCGGGCGGGCATTGGCTGACCGGAGGCGATCTGGACGGCGACGGGTTCGTCGGTGCGTACGACTACGTTATCTTCCTGCAGCAATACATGTGCCTCGTGGATCCGAATACGCCCTGTGGCGCCGGGCCGTTTGCCCCCTGTGAGGAACCGACGGCGTACCACGCGGACATCAACGGGGACGGCCAGGTGCACGTCGCTGACCTGAGCTTCATTCAGATTGCCATGTTCGCGGCGAGCGAACCGGGCTGTTGCGGGCGGAGCGGAGGGACCGGTCCGGGGCCGATCAAGGAAATCTCGATCTCCGATCTGTATCGCCGGGGCCTGGGGCATCTGCGTTTCGGCGACGTCAACAAAGACGGCAAGCTCAGCCGGGAAGACGTCGCCGCGTTCATTGAACTGTACGGGGAGGCTGATTCTGTCGATCCGCAGGGCCGACCGCTGCAAGGCGCCCCCGCAAAGCGGGTCCGGGGCGGGCTCCCAAGATAATTGACTGCCGGCCTGCGGCGACCTCTGCGCTACACCCGCCACGGGCGGCGGGCGTTACGTCGGCGACCGCTCCCTTACGGTCGGGGTGCGGATGCCGCTCCCTTGGGGTCGCGGTTCGGGTTTCCGGGGCCGGATTACCGGCCCCGAATCATCCGGGCGCAATCAGTCGAGATAGGCGAGGGCCTGATCGGTTTCGCCGTCCATTGCCAGGGTCAGGCGGCGTCCCTGGGCGACGGCGGGCACGTGAATCACACGGATTTCGGCGGCCAGCTCTGCGTCGCCGGGGACGACGTCGGCCAGGGCGTTAGGGGTGTGGGACATGAATGCTTCGTCGAAACGGTTCCCCTTGGCGTCGGGGTAGAGTGGTAGGTAGTGGATGTCCGACTCGATGAGATCCTGGAAGAAGTGGGTTCCGAACGAGACGTCCGGCCAAAAGCCCTCTTTTTGTCTGGCAACCTCGATCAACATGCGAGAGCGATTGATGTCGGCATAGCGAATGGGCACGCCGAGGCGAATGTCATTGCTCCCCCACCTGCCGGGACCGATGAGAATGAATGATCTTCTTTCCAGCTTGTGATTGATTCGCCCGACCGCCCGGGCGATCTCGATACGGCGCTGCCGAGTGGGAACGACGTCGTAAACGACGGGGTCGATGTAGACGATGTACTCGATGCCCTCGATGAGGCCGGTGCGTACGTGCCGGTGGGCGTCGAAGATAATGCGTTCCTCCGGAATGTCGGTGGGAACGGTGACCGGCCCGGTGTCCGCGGTTTGTGACAGCGGACGGCACTGGAGCACGTAGAACTTCTTGCCGTCGGTGGCGAACTCGATGTCCACCGCCCTGTCGTAGGCGTCTTCAAGCCTGGCGAGTATGTCGCGGACGCGCTGTGCGAAGAGCGTCGCTTTGAGCAGCTTGTCGAAGGTGATGTGCACGCTGAGCGGATCGGCATCGACGCGCTCGCCCAGGGGCGGGTAGAGCTCGTCATCCCGACGGATCGAAACCAGTTTGTCGAGCATGGGAATATCGAGACCAGCGGATAGAAGATCGCGCAATCGCACGGATCTAAGCCGGTTTTTCCCGATGTCGATAACATCGAGGATCTGTTGGGCGCGGCGGGTTATCTCTTCGACGGTTGACTCCGGGCGGAGCGTTGGGGCCCCCAGGGCGACCATTCGCGGATAGTCGGACCCGCCTCGATCGACCGCCCGGGTGCCCAGGCCCATGACCACGCGCATAAGCCCGTCCTCGCGTTTGAGCCGCGGCGACCAGCGATACTCGTTGCGGGAGAAGGCCACCCCGGCAACGGGCGGGAAGTAGTAGTCGCCGCAGCGGATACCGACTACTTTCTGTATGAGGACGGCCATCGCCTCGACATAGTCGATCAGATTGTGCTCGCGCCGGTAGATGATGGGGTCGGGGCCGAACACGCTGGCGTAGACCTCGGCGATGGCCCCGAGCAGGGCCCGGAGTCGCTGCTCCAACGGCCCTTGATTTGCCAGGAAGAAGCTGGCGTACTTCCCGTAGAAGGCGGTGCCGAACCGGTCTTCCAGCAGGCTGCTGGACCTGACGATGAGCGGGTGGGTGCCGATGCGCTCGAGAATACGCCTTAGGCTGTGCATGATCTTGATGGGGAAGTCGCCGTTGCGAAACACTCCGCGGATCAGCTTGTATTCCCGGGTCACATCGTCGATGGGCTTGTATTTCTGGCTGCGGTATTCGTCGAGGCGGTTGAGCTCGAGGAAATCCTCGACCACGTCGCTGCGCAGGATGTAGGACTCGGGAACGGCGACGGGCAGGAACGGATCGGAGTCCGCCTCGGCGCGGGCGAGTATTCGGTGGGCGAGGATCATTCCGCCGGCTTTTCCACCGATGCGGCCGATTCCCGCGTCGCTGCCGACCATGCGGCGGGTAATGTCGTCGAAGTCGCGGATCTGCAGGTGGTTTTTGGCGACGCCGATAAACTCGAGCTGATCGCTGATAAAGTGCCGGGTCAGAGCGACTCGCGTTCCGACGACCTCGGCTGGGGCCAGTCTGGTCTCGCCGAGGGGCAGTTCACAGAACTTCTGCACTTTGTCGGCCAGCTCGCGAAAAGAGACGTTGGCTTGGTTGGCGACGTTCTCCAGGCTCTCGACTTCCTCGCGCTTGAGGGTCAGGTTCACCAGGTCGTCGACCTCGGCCACCGTGAAATGCTCGTGCACGTACTGCCGGGTGAGCCGTTCGACAAGCTGGCGCTGGCGTTCATCCCAGCGATCGCGTTGGGCTTGGTTGGGGTCGTCGTCGATTCCCTGGGCATCCTGCCCCGCCAGGGCGCGAGCTTCGTCGTGAATGCCGTCAAAAGTGGCGATGCCGCGGGTATGCAGGGCGATCAGCAATTGGCGAAGGGTTCGCTCAGCGAGGTGGGGTTGCCCTTCCAGATGCTCGTCCAGGCGGGCGGCGACCTCAGCGGCGGTTTCCGGATCGTTGGTCATCCGTTCCTGTCCTCTTACGCAGTGCTCCGTAACGGATCGATTGAGGAGTGGGTGCCATGCCCAAGCCGAAGGCGCGGGCATGTTTCTCGACAGCGAATGAGCATGGCCGCGCTTCGCTTGGCCATGGCACCCAATCGCTTCGTACCCATCACAACACCCGTGACAGAGCAGTAGTATAGGCGGTATCTGGAATGCTGCATACCGGAGGGTGAGATTGCGTCGGCGGGTGGGCGTCAGGTTTGTGGGTGAGCGTAAGCCGGTACTTTTCAGCGTTTGATTGGGGGTTGGGAGCATTGATCCGAGCCCCAAGCGCCAGCGCGGGGTAATGACGCGGGAGGGAGGCAGCACCCGTCGCTTGCGCTCCGGGCTCGGTTCAGGAATCTGCCACAATCCTGGGGCGGAGCTCGCGTCGCCTGCCTTTGGCGGGCCTTGGTATGGCTCCCGGCGTATGGGTTATCGGAACCCCGATCTGTCCATCAACCCCCGATCGGTGAGAACAGATCGTGCAGCGTCCACCCAGCGCGTTTTAGTACCGAAGTCGCGCCGCGGTGTCGGGCGGGGCGAGCCGCGCCCAAGGGAGCCGCTATCCACAGTGGTCAAGAGCAAGACAGTCGAGCCGGCTAAGCCCAAGCCGTTTTTCCCCTTGCTGGATTATCAGAGACGCGACGTCGAGTGCGAGGCACGATTCCGATGGAACTGCTGGGCCAGACAGACCGGAAAGAGCTTCACAAAGTCGTTGCGACGCATCCTGCGCGGGCTCGGGCGAGGCAGAACGCAGATCTTCCTCTCGGCGGGCGAGAGGCAGAGCCGCGAGCTGATGGCCAAGGCCAGGCAGCATTGTCAGGCACTCAAGATCGCCAACGACTACTACGACACGCGGTTCTTCAAGAACCTGAGCATAAAGCAACTGGAGATCGTTTTGCCGCGTGGAGTTCGCATCATCGGTCTGCCGGCCAATCCGCAGACGGCGCGCGGTTTTACCGGCGACGTCTTCCTCGACGAATTCGCCATGCACACCTTCGACCGGGAGATCTGGGCGGCCATGTTCCCGACGCTTCTGCGCGGCGGCGGCGAGCTGGACGTGGCTTCCACCCCCAAGGGACGGGCGAACGTCTTCTACCAGCTGCAGAGCAACGAGCTCTTTTCCCACGACACTATGGCCCTGCCGGACGCAATCAAACAGGGCCTGGAGGTGGACGCGGAGGAAATGCGCCGGGCGATGAGTGACGACATGCTTTACCGGCAGGAGTTTCTGTGCGAGTTCGTCGACGAGGCCACGGCCTTTCTGACCTACGATCAGATCGCCGCCTGCGAAGACCCCACCCTCATTCCGCTTGACTCGGTCGATTCGCTGAAGCGTGAGTCGCGCGAACTCTTTGTGGGTGTGGACGTCGGGCGGGTTCGCGATCTGACGGTTGCGTGGGTGTTGGCCCGCGACGAAGACCGGCTCGATACGGTGGCGATATATGAACTCTCGGCGGCGCCGTTTCGGGTGCAGTTCGATCTGATATGTCAATTACTCTCCCTGCGCCGCGTGCGTCGGGCATGCATCGACGCCGGCGGTCTGGGGATGCAACTGGCGGAGCAGGCTGTCGAGCGTTTCGGCGGGCACCGCATCGAGGCGGTCACCTTCACGGCGGCCTTGAAATCGCAAATCGCCTCAGCCCTGCGCATCACCATCGAAGGGCAACGGATTCGCATTCCGTGTGACGAGCGGATCCGCAACGACTTCCACAGTATGGAGCGCACGGTGACGGAATCGGGTCACTTCCGCTTGTCGGCCCCGCGTCGTGAGGGCAGCCACGCCGACCGGTTCTGGGCGGCTGCTTTGGCGGTGCACGCCGCCGACACGGGGAGTGGGGACATTGAGTCCATGACCGTTTCCCCGCTCCATTTTGCGCGGACGGGGATATGGTAGTGGAGAATTACGAATTACGAATTACGAATTACGAATCAAGAGTCACGGATTACGAACCAGAAACGCACCGCCGGTCAGGCCCGGTGTGGCTGTCGCGCCAAGGCTGTGCACATGTCGGAGACAGCGAAAGCGAGACACACGATTCGCGAATCTCAATTCGTAATTCGTCATTGGTCTTTTTGGGGATTGTGTGACATGAGATGGCACCAACGTATCGTTAGCGCGCTTCGAGGTTCGTCCAATGGGCGACCACGGCCCGGGCAAATCCTTATCCCCAGGGCCGAGGACTCGGTTCGGGACTACCCCGGCGCGGGGCTTACACCGTCGCGTCTGATCGGCATTCTGCGTGAGGCGGATGATGGGTTCCTCTCCGCCCCGATGCAGTTGTTCGAGGAGATGGAGGAGAAGGACGCCCATCTGTTTTCGGTGGCCAACACGCGGCGGCTGGCGTTGACCGGACTGGAGTGGCACGTGGTCAGTGCCGCGGACATGCGCGCAGGGGTTAATCGGGCGTTGGCCGACGAGGCGGCTGCGTACTGTCGCGAGGTTCTCTTTGCGTTGGAGACATTTGACGAGACTCTTCAGCACCTTGCCCTGGCGGTGGGTCGCAACATTGCGATTGCGGAGATCGTCTGGGACGTGGTCGACGGAGAGCTTCGTCCGATCGACCTTTCACCGGTGGATTTCACGCGCATCGTGTTCGATGATCTTGATCGGCCTCGGATTCTCACCGAAGAGGCGCAGCGCGACGGGATCGAGCTGCCGCCCAACAAGTTTATCGTACACACCCCGCACAGCGTATCGGGCCATCCGCAGCGCGGCGGGTTGCTGCGGGTGACCGCGATGGTGTATCTGGCGAAGAACCTGGCCCTTAAGGACTGGATGATCTTCGCGGAGGTGTTCGGCATGCCGGTGCGCATCGCCCGCTACGAGCCGTCTGCCACACCGGAGGAGAAGCGCGAGTTGCTTTCGATGCTCGAAACGCTCGGTTCCAATGCGGTGGGGATCTTCAGTCGGGCGGTCGAGCTCAAGGTGGTCGAGGCTGGCCGCGGCAAAGCGGGGCCGCCATACGAACGGCTCATCGATTTCCTCAACCGGGAGATGAGCAAGGCCTGGCTGGGGCAAACGCTGACTACGGACATAGCCGGTCAAAGCGGGTCGGTCGCCGCCAGCCGGGTGCACGAGACCGTCCGTCAGGATCTTCTGGCGGATGACATCCGCAAAGAGGGGCGCACGTTGCGCCGCGACCTTCTCACCCCCCTGACGCGTTTCCGATTCGGCTCCGATGCCCCGGTCCCCTACTTTCGGCGCAAGGCGAAGCAGTCCATGGGCCCCACTGAGCTGGCGGACGTTCTGGACGCGGCGGTCAACCGGCTGGGCCTTCCCGTTTCTCAGGGTTGGGCTCATGAGGCCCTGGGCATTCCGCAGCCGGACGCACACGAGGCTGTCGTACCGGGATCGGAGGGCTGATCGCTCGACGCTCCGGCGTAAGCTAGCGCCGGTGACGTTCTTGTGTAAACGGGTTGTCACACGCAACCGCAACGTGAGGTACAAATGGCAGCGAATAAACTAAGCAAAGTGGACGACACACGCGAAGTAACGGCCCTGCGCTCGGCGGCGCTTCCTGGTGACGACGCCCCGTCACCCGTTCTTCTGACGCCGTGGGGGCAGGTGGAAAGCACCAACGGCAGCTTCATCGTGGACGAGGAGTCCGCCGGGCTTGCGGTGGCGGCGTTTACCGAGCACGGGACCGATCTGCCGATCGACTATGAGCACCAGACGTTGGGTGGTTCGTACTCGTCACCGAGCGGCCAGGCTCCGGCGGCGGGGTGGATCAAGCGGATCTTCGCCCAGACGGGGGTCGGGCTGCTCGCCGACATCGAGTGGACCGAGCAGGCCAAGCAGATGCTCGCCAGCAGGCAGTACCGCTATCTGTCCCCGGTGGCGATCATCCGCAAGACCAATCGCAAGCTGGTGGCGATTCACTCGGCTGCCCTTACCAACAAGCCGGCGATCGTGGGCTTGCAGCCGATCGCGAGTCGGGCGGACGGGCCCGCGGTCCCGACGGAGGAGGAGGGGCCGCTCGCACGGCTTAGGGTGGAGCTGAATCTTCCCACCGACTCCGGTCCCGACGAGGTGCTGTTGGCAGCCAGCCAGAGGATCGTCGATCTTGCGGAGGAGGCCCGGCGTCGGCACGCGGAGCAGCGCATCCGCGAGGCGATTCGGGCGGGCAAGCTGGTCGAGGCCCAGCGCGCCTGGGCGGAAGTGCTGGTGGCCCGTGAGGAGGGTCTTTTCGACGAGTGGCTGCGCAGCGCGCCTATCGTTGTCGCCCCCGGAGGGGTGACCGCCCCGCCGTCGCGGTCCGCGACGGACCGTAACCTGCAGGCTATAGCAGGGCGGGCGCGCTCGGAATTCAAAGACAACGCCCTCCTTGTGGGGCTGACGACGGAGGAGGCGTATGTGGCGGACGCCCTGCGCCACGCCGAGCGGTCGCCGCGCTCCGCGGCCTGAGCATCACACACTGATAACGGGGTGAATGTACAAGCCTGAAGTCCTCGGGAAGGATGACCAATCAATGGCACTGACATCAAGCAGTGAAGTGGATCACTACGTCGACCAGGAACTTCGCAGTTTCCAGGTCGTCGCCGGCAACCACGTGTATAAGGGATCGCTGGTCGGACTGGCGGCGAGCGGTTATGCCCGAGCGCTAATCGCGGGGGATCCGTTTGTGGGCATCGCCTATGAGGAGATGGACAACTCCGCCGGTTCGAGCGGCGATCTCTCCGTTCGCGTCTATACGCTCGGTGACTTCGGCATGACGCTCACGGGGGCGACCGTCGCGGACATCGGCCGGCCGGTGTTCGCCTCCGCGGACGACACTTTGACGTTCAGCGGAAGCGGCAACTGTTACGTCGGTCTGGTGCAGAACGTGGTGTCGACCAATGAGATCATCCTGCGGTTGGACCCCGGCAAGATGCACGTGAAGACGGTAACCCACGCGGTGGAGGATTTGAGCGCGGGGGTGGACGTCGCCGCCCGGGCTATTCACGCGTTCGACGCCCACGGGTGGATCGTTGCGGCCCGGGTCGTGAACCAGGCGGCGGCCGCCAGCGGGATCGACGACAGCAACACGTGCGTGGTCGCTCTGGCGGCCACCGGGGGCGCCGTCGCGACCGAGACCTTCGACTCGACGACGACGTTTCCAAGCGCAAACGTGGCCCATGACATGGGAACAATCAGCAACCCCGAGGTCAGTGGCAAGACGGTGCTCACCCTTGCGGTTACCAACGGCACCAACGCCGACCCGGGGCCGTTTATCGTGGAAGTCGACTACGTCTGATCGTGACGGTCCGAAGATCGTGCACTTGACAGTCGATGACCTAATCCGAAAACAGAAAGGAGAGCCCAAGTGGCTGTAATCAACACGGGACTACTTACCAAAGGCCTGCGTAGTGAATTCTTCAGTCGCTTCGATGCGACAACCACTTACTTCCAGGACCTCAGCACGCGTATTCAATCCACCTCGGACAGCGAGACCTACAAGTGGCTGGGCTCGATACCGCGGATGCGCGAGTGGGGACAGGGGCGCGTTGCCAGGGGGATGCGCACCGAATCCTACTCCGTCGAGAACCTGAAATATGAATCGACCCTCGAGGTCGACCGCGACGAGATCTCCGACGATCAGACCGGGCAGATCCGCCTGCGCATCGCCGAGATGGCCGAGCGGGCAGCCACCCATAAGGACTACCTGATCGCCCAACTGCTGATCAATGGAGACGCCTCCGGCTTCAACAGCTATGACGGGGTATCCTTCTTCAACACCGCCCACGTGTCCGGCGACTCCGGCAGCCAGAGCAACAAGCTGACCGCGAGCGCCACGGATACTTCCGACCCCACCACGGACGAGTTCAAGGCGGCCCTGAAGGAGGCCATGGCGGCGATGATGGCCTTCAAGGACGACCATGGCGATCCCATGCCCATCACCGCCACCGGACTGGCCTGCGCGGTGCCGACCAACATGTACTTGACCGCCCTGGAGGCGGTGAACGCCACCATCGTCAGCAACACGTCCAACGTGTTGCAGGGCGCCGCGGGGATCATCCCGTTCCCATGGCTCACCAGCCAAAGCGAGTGGTATCTGCTCAAGACCGACGCCGCCATCCGCCCGTTTATCTTCCAGGACCGTGAGCCCATCGAGTTCACCGCCCTGACGGAAACGAGCGATGAAGGCTTCCGGCGCGAGAAGTTTCTCTACGGAGTCCGTGCCCGGTACCGCCTCACCTACGGCTACTGGCAGTACGGCGTTCAGAGCACTTTCGCGTAGCATCGGACGGACCTGTGGGCGGATGCTTAATCGTGATGCCGGGGTGACAGCCAATGAGCTACATTACAAATGCGGACATCGAAGAGCGACTGGGCACGGACACCTACGTCCAACTGACCGACGACGACGGGGACGGGATCGCGGACGTCGGGGTGGTGGACGAAGCCAGGCTGGGAGCCGAGGGCGAGGTCGACAGCTACCTCGCCCATCGCTACCAGGTGCCGATCGATGTGGCGGCGTTCTCCGAACTTACCGGGCTGCTGGCTTCGGTGACCCTGGACCTGGTCGAGCACCGGCTTCGGGCCAGGCGACCACCGGTTCCCGACGCGGCGGTGCGCAAGTGGGAAGCGACGATCACGTGGCTTACGCGCGTCGCCGGCGGCGAGATCGAGCTGCCTTCGGTGATGGCCTTGCCGCCTAACGCGGCACGGGGGATTGTGGCTGAGACTTCCGGTAGTGACAGAGTCCTGTCGCGCGAGGAGATGTCGGACCACTGACACCACACGGCGAGGGATCTTATTTCGTCCGCGGGCTGCAGCGTGTCCAAAACCGCCCGGCCCGGGCAGTAGAGCCGCTCGAATCCGGCGCTTCCGGGCGACGCCGAACCTTCTTTGAGAATGCGGATAGGCAGCGATGCCAGCCACACCGGACCGAACGACCATCAAAGCGGCGATTGCGGAGCTGACCACCAAGCTCCGGGCCAACCTGGTCGCGGACCCGCCGACCGACGCAAAGCCCTTCCGGCGGGTGGAGGTCGGCGGGGCCGGGGTCGAGGAGTATCCGCGCCCGTTCATGACCCTGCAGCTTACGCGAACTCGTCCGATTGGTGCGACCGAGAACGACAAGCTTATCGAGACCACCATGACCCTGCACCTGGTGACGGACGTGGCAGCCGCGGATCCGCACGACGCCATTCTCGACAAGGTCGGTGCGGTTGACGACTACCTGGACGGCATTATCGACACCGGAGTGATCGAAGGCGCCGAGGGTTTTGATGACCGTGCCTGGACCTTCGACTATCCGAAAACGACGTCCGGGGCGCGGGTCGCCTCTGCCCAGTCCACCCAGACGTTCATCGTCAAGGTCGAGCGTGAGCAGAACCGAGAGCCTGCTGCTTAGGGAAGCCCTATGATCTGGATCCTGGCCACGCGTGGCGCCTCGACCAAGCTTCGCTCGACGCCGTTTACCGAAACGAGCATCGAGGGAGTGCACAGTGTCATCTACAAGCCCGGCGTCGAGCCGGTGCCTCTCAGCGGTGCCGACCCCGCGGACGGCGACCTGGGAACCTTCGAGCGCGGCCTGCAGCGCATCTCCGGATACGTGTTTTCCTATGACGCATCGGCTGCGGAAACCATGTTTGCCATCGAGGATGACATCGACCTGATCATCCGCTACCGGGCGAACGGGCAGAAGCGTAAGCGAACCCTGGCGGAAGTGTTGTTCATCGGTGACGCTACGGTGACAGTGCCGTCGCTCAACACCGGCGTCTCGCAGCTGATCGGCGTTCCCTTCCGCGTACAGATCCCCGGGGATGAGACGCTCGCCGATCACGTGGTCGATGCCCTGGATACATGATCATGGCCGGTGACCTTCCCGAACCGATTGAAATCGCCTGGCAGGGGTTCGCCGCCCAGGATGCGGAGCTGGCGGCGATGCGGCAGCGCCAGTTAGCCGCAGTGCTCACGAGAACGGTGACCGGAACAGCCGATATCGACGAAACGGTTGAGCTGGATCGCAAGTTCCGACTCGTCTTCATCAGGTGCCATTTTGCCGGCACTTCAGGCACGGCGAAGTTCACCATATCGGTCGACTCAGTAGCGGGCTCCGCTTACGACGCCCGGCTGTTCACCATCACTCTGGCGGGAACGAACAAGGACGTGAACCTCCGCATCGGCGACGGCGATCTATACGAGCCGTCCCCGTGGACGCTCCAGGCCGGCGACAGCGTGCGTATACAGTGGACCAACCCGGATAGCGGCAACATCACCTGGGGGCTGGAGATCGGACTCGCCCTCGCCTCTTAGTGTTTTGACGTTTCGACGTTTCAAGGACCTAGACCATGCCCAAGACCTTCACCGACGACATCGGTCCGGCGCTGCCCTCCGCCCTGGACGGGCCCTTTCAGGTGGTGGACCCCAACGACATCGACAGCTACATCAAGGTCGACCCGGAAAACGCCCGGATCGAAGCCGCTGGCGATGCCCGACCGGTACGCGGTTTGACCGTGGGGTATACCAGAGGGTACGGGATGTCACTCAGGAGCGTCCTGGCCGCCGCTATGGACGCTTGCTCGGTCGGGCCGGGGACCGATGCCGGCTTCTACACCACACCGTTTTTCATCCCTGTGGATATGGATACCGGTGAAACGAGCAGCGTAAAGGTGGGGGTGGTCCCCGCGAGCAGCGGCGGGGGCGGAACAGTCGCGCGCCTCGAACTTCTTACCGCTTACGTGAAGGACGGCGACACCTCACTGGACCGCCAAACCACGATCTGCGACTGGACGACCCCGGGGGGCTGGACCCCCGAGGATCTCAAGCTGGTAACCCTGGACACCGGCAGCGGTTACACCTTCGCGGCCGACACCTTCGAGTCCTCCGACATCGTCGGTCTGCGCATCCGGCGTGTTGGGAGCGCCGTCCAAGACACGTTCCCCTACAACCTCCTCATTGTAACCGCCCTATTTTTCGAGTATACGGCCAGGGAAATCTGATTCCGGGTGTGCCGGTCCGGCGAGCTGGAACAGGCACCGGTTTCGCGTAGCGGTTGTAGCCCAGCCCTTTGTGGGCGGCGCCGCGGCGAGTTGTGCGTCAGCCGGAAGGGGTGAGGCTACACGAAATCGTAGTCCGCTCTAGAGCAGGCCTAAAGCGCAGCCTCCTTGGCCGGACCGGAGCCGTCGAAGGAATACACCGTAAGATGCGAGTGCTATCTAGGGTCCAATCGCCTCGTTGGCCCCGGTGGAAACAACGTCGATGACGAACGAGGCCAGGCTGTTGCGGGCGGCTTCGGTCACGAACCCGGTCTCACAGCCGGTCGAGAACGCTGCGGCCAACAACGCCAGCAGTAGGAACGAAATGCGAGGGCGGATCATGGCAGACTCCTTGATACTGCCCGTGATTATCGGATCGTCCGCGGGCCGACTTGAGGACGGCAGCAGCGCGCTATCCAGAAACCGAGCCGCCAACGGCTCCGCCGCGTCGCGGAAGGTGTCGCTCACTCCACCGTTGCCGCCCAGTCCACCGGTGGAACTCAAGCCTACATTGGTTCGTTCGGGGCTGCCGCCTGCATCATGCGCTCGATACTGCGCATGGGGACGTGGATATCCACCCGGACCGGCTCCCCGGAAAGGGACACCGAGACGGCTATCGGCGGTCCGGGCGGGATGGAAGCCGGGGCGCCCCCCGCCGCCAACCCGGAGGCCATCATTGCGAAACCGGCGGGATCGAACAGCACGACTGCGTTACGCCGCTGGGGAAGCTTGGCCAGGGCCTCTTTCACATACCGCCCGTCGGCGAACGGCTTGCTCACCCGCGCCCCGAACACACGTGCCATTGCTTTGTCATCGCCCATGCTGAACCGCAGGCGCCCGTCGGTGATACCGAATGCGTAGCGCAGCGCACGCCCATACACCCCCTCCAAGGCAGCTCCCGCCGGATTCGACTTGTCGAAGGTGAGGGCGAACTCGTGCACCTCGGTCGAGCCGATCTTCCGTGCTCCCAGCGATTCATAACTCATCCCGCCGCCGAAGCGGCTCATGAGCGGGTTGACCTTCGTCATATACTGCTTGGTGAGATCGAGCAACTCCCCGGCGTCGTGGCCGGAATAGCCGCCAGCGGCGGTGATTCCGTCGGCTGACATGGCCATCACGACCTCCATTCCCGAGATTTTGCCGTAGAGCTCACGGGCCAGACGCATGGCTTCTTCGATGGCCACATTGTCCTTTGATGGACCGGGCTGTTCACCGGTCGGGCTCGTGCCCGTCGCTGGAGGCGTGCGCAGCGCCCCGAGCATCTTCTCGAATATATAATCATAAAAGGCCGACACCTTGCCCGGCATATGGTAGGCGGCAGCGAGCACGTAGGGTTGAGCCTGGATGCCTGACAACAGGGCGACACTCGCGGGCTTTTGCTTTGCGAGGTAACTCTTAATGGGGCCGTCCTTGTATCCGCTCAGAATCGTGATTCCGCCGGCCTCCGGCTCCAACGAGATCAGGATGTCCACGTAGTCCAACTGCTCGACGAACTTCTCGACGCCCTCCAGCGAACCGGATATCACCCGCGACAATACCATGGGGTCTCCACCGGGCATCTGCGCTCCAGCCATCATCGCGATCATCGGAGCCATCTGGCTCATCTGGGCGATGCCGGAAAGTGCTGCATCACGCAGCTGATCCATGTTCACGTGAATAAGCGCATCACGCCCCCGAAGAAGTTTCGTCCGCGATTGCATCCGGTCAGCGAGCGATTTCCCTTCCTTCGTGATCCTCTCCAAACCCGTCTTGGTCGGCGCAAGCGCTACATAGTCACCGCGCTGTTTCGCGTACATAACGGAATTCATCGTTGGGTCAACAACAACGTGCCAGACTCCCGCCTCTTGGGTCGCTCCTGGCACCGTTTGGATCTTCTCAGCAAACTCCGGAGCGCGCACCAAGATTGAAGGCGAGGAGTCGGAGCTTTCTCCTAGGACAAGCCCGACCGGGCTGCTGAAGTCCATCCATTCGTGGTTTCCGAACGCGCCCTTTATATCATCGAGTATCCCCGGGGACCGACCCCCGGGATCGACACGCTTGGCGAAAGAGTTTACCCACCGGTCTACTTTTTCGAAGTCCGCCACAACCGCGGCGACGGAAACGTCCGCCGGAATCATGCGCAGCACCTTCAGGGTGTCCTCCGAGCCTCCATACGCCGGCAACCTCGCTGAGAGAATTGCAAGGCCAACCACTCCTGCGGCAAAGATCATCCTTGCCCTCCGCCAGCCGATACTCCGATTGATCATTGAAAACTCCTAACACGGTACCTAGCCGCATCCCAAGCGGTCTCTGCCTCGCATGCCGGCGATCCAACCCGCCAGCCACGCTAACGATCCCTAAGAGCCTACCCTACCAGTCAAAGCCGCGAAAGCCGTTTCCAAAAGACGTGTTCCACCGCCCCACCTGCCAGGCACCCGCTGGCGCCGGGAAACCGGCCATCCACCCGCCCGCGACCCGCTCGACGAACTTCTACGCCTCGCGTTCCTCGCCCGCGACCCCCAGCAACCCACAAATCCGCTCGAAGTCGTCCAATGAGTAATACTCGATGATGATTCTTCCGCTGCCCTTGCGTCTTCCCTCCTGGATGATCACCTTGGTCTTGACCGCCTCCTCGAACCGCCGCTCCAGGTCACGCACGTGGGCGTGCACCAGAGCACTTCCCTTTCCCACCAGCTTGCGTGCTTCCCGGCTGCCCCTGCGCTCCCGTCGAACAACCTCCTCGAGAGCCCGGACCGAAAGGTCGTTTTCCAGGACGGTCTGGGCCAACCGCCCACTATGGACCTCATCGGCCACACCCGCCAGGCAGCGGGCGTGCCCCATACTGAGCGATCCGTCAGCCACCAGCTCCTGAATCGCGTCGGGAAGCTCCAGCAGCCGCAAGTAATTCACCACCGTCGATCTGTCCTCCCCGAGCCGATTGGCTATCTCCTCCGGTTTAAGCCCGAACCGCGTGCAGAACTGGCGGTAAGCCCGGGCGCGATCAATGGCGTTCAGATCCTCGCGCTGAATGTTCTCGATCAGAGCCAGCTCCAGCATATCCTCGTCGCTGGCCCCGCGGACCATGACCGCGATGCGTTCCATGCCCAGAGAGCGAGCCGCTCGCCATCTCCGCTCGCCCGCGATGATCTCGTAGCGTCCGTCCCTTAGGCGGGCGCTAATCGGCTGAATGAGCCCACTTGTCGCGATCGACCGGGCCAGGGATACCACGTTATCGTCCGTCGTATTATTCCGCGGCTGGTATGGGTTCGGATGGAGCTCATTGATGGGGATCATCATCGCCTCAGCCCCTTCGGCTAGACGCGATTCCACCCGTAGCAATCCAGTTGCTGCAGCTGCATGTCGGGCGCGCTCCTCCTGCTGCTGCTGCTCCCCGTCGTGCACGCTTTGACCCTCCGCCGAGCGGAGATCAGATACAAGCGAATCCAACCCGCGTCCAAGTCTTTTGGCAGATCTGACCACAACCTCCTCCTTGAGTACGCCTAACCGTCGTCCGTCCCACCGCAGGCGCCGTCGCCCGGCGGATACAGTCCGTCTATAGCAAGAAACTCGCCTTACGCAAGAAGAACGCGGACGTTTTCAACCTATTGTCGCGAAAGAATCCTCTGCTCGCTTCTGTTCCACGTGGAACAGCCAGTCTCCTCTACGGCGCCCCCTGTTCCGCCTGGTCCGCAATGCAAGCCGACCAGGGGCCGGCATGCCATCCTCCGCCGGGAACACAACCGCCTGCAACAGGTGATTCCCAACGCGTCTTGTCCCGGCCCAGCACGGCGGACTGGGATTGCGGGAAACCGCATGGGGACCCCCCCCGGTTCCCGCGCTCGCAGCCACGGCAGTAGTCCCGGACGGCCATTACGCCCTGGCCCTCAAGACCCCGCGGCCATCTCGTCCCCTGTCCGAACCGCGGGCCTTGTACGACATCGCAAGGGAGCGAAGGTCCATTCCGCCCCACTCTACACAATCCATTGCATTGTCACCCGTTAAGGGATTGGCTTGGTGTGCCGCTGCGTTTGGGCAGTGGTTTCTCCGGTTGGTGGGTCCGTTCACCAGCGTGCGGAGCGCTCAAGAGCGGCGGCCCACATCTGACGCTCCACGCAGCCCCTCAAAGCGTCGACGACAGACTACTCGGACGCAACACCAGCTCACCCGTTGGGTGCGGCTTCCTGCCCGAAGGGTCGTCGTGGTGGTTGACCGCGTCCCAGCCCTGTGCCACTCTGAGTTACCCGCGTTGCGGCAGCGTCTCTTCGTGCAGGCCTGGAATATCCCCTTTGGGGATGCCGTGCGACGCCTCCGCTGGTTGTGCAAGCCTCTCGACCGCTGTTCCATGTGAAACACCCTTCGCCCGGCGTGTTGACGGACCAGCGGCACCTGGCACACTGCGGTTGATGGCTCGCGTCGCGGTGTCGATACGGGCGATCGAGCACGGTCCTCAAGTAAGGAACAGGCGGGCGGTACTACGAGAATAACTGTAGTTCGCGGTAAGTGTTATCCACTCTGCGAGCGTGACCGCCTTTCGACCGCCAAACGTGCACAGCACTTGCTCTGCATGACTTCGTCCATCAAATCCGCCTCGCGGGCCTGGGTCGAGCGCGGACCCGGAAGTCTCGTCCGCCAGACCCTCGGGCGTGGTAGCCCCCATTGGTGAGCGTGGTCCGGCGGTGGTCGCCACCCGCGAACGGCTGGCGCATGGGTTGTTGAACCTTGTTTTGGAGGTCCGGCGCCGAACGTGTGACCTTGCGCCAGGCTCGGCTGGCGGGCTCGGACACCATTGGCGGCCGAAACCAGAACCATCGGATTCTGCGCTCATCGAACCAAGTGCGCCAGGCCTTGCGGGTGTGTTATGATTAGCGGCGATGGCGAGAGCGGGCAATACTGATGGCGCGGGCTCGGTGGTGGAGTCGTCTGGTGCGTTAGTGTCACGTGGTGGCACTGGTGGCGCTTGCCACGCCGGGCGGTGGTGGTGGTTGGCCGGGTGTGTGGGTTTGGCGCTGTCCGTGCGCTTGCTGCACACTTATCACACTGCGTCTGTGCCATTCGTTCGACACCTGATTGGTGATGCTGCCGGCTACTACGCGTGGGCGGCCGACATTGTCTCGGGGGATGTGATTGGACGGGAGGCGTTCTACCAGGCACCGCTGTATCCATATCTGCTGGCGCTTGGAATGGCGATATTCGGAGAGGGGGTGGGGCCGATTCGCCTTGTGCAGGCGTTGGGCGGTGTGGTTGCGGTGTGTACGTTATATGGTGCGACGGTGTGGAGTTTCAACGGTCGGGTCGGTGTGGTGGCGGGGGTGATGCTGGGGCTGTATGGTCCGGCCATCTTCTTTGATGGAATCATACAGAAGACGTCGTTGGGTTGTGTGCTGTTGTGCGCTCTGCTGTGGGGGCTTGCGTGGGGCGATAGGGGGCGCAGGGCGGTCGCGTGCGGGGCAGTCGGGCTTGTGGTTGGGCTGCTTGTGCTGACGCGCGAAAACGCGATGGTGTGGCTGCTGCTTCTGGCGGTGTGGGTGTGGGTGACATGGCGTGGCACCGGCATGAGGCGGCAGGTGTCGGCGTTGCTGCTCTACGTTGTCGGGGCGGGCCTTGTGTTAATCCCCGTGGGTGTGCGTAACGCGGTGGTGGCGGGGGAGTGGTCGGTGTCCACGTTCCAGGCGGGTCCGAACTTCTACATCGGCAACAGGGGGGACGCGGACGGACGGTATCGGCCACTGATTCGCGGTCATGAGAGCCCGGCGTTTGAGCGGCGGGATGCCACGAAGCTGGCAGAGCGGGCCTTGGGTCGGGAGCTTTCAGCCGGCGAGGTGTCAGAGTACTGGATGTCGCGGGCGGTGGGAGATATCGCTGATGACCCGGGGCGCTGGGTGCGGCTGATGGGACTGAAGATGCTGATGGTCTGGAACGCATATGAAGTGTCGGACGTTGAGAGCTTGCATGTTTACGCTGAGTATTCGCCGCTCTTGCGATGGCTTTCTCGCGTGTGGCACTTCGGTGTTCTCTGCCCGCTCGCGGGGGTGGGTGTGGTGCTGACCAGGCAGAAGTGGCGGCAGCTATGGGTCTTCCATGTGCTGATTCTCTCGATGGCATGTTCGGTCGCCCTGTTCTATGTTCTTAGCCGCTATCGGTTCCCGTTGGTTCCCTTGTTGATTCCATTTGCAGCCGCGGGAGTCGTGGGGGCGTGGGAGCTGTTGCGCGCCAGAGACTATGGGCGTCTGATCGCCCCGGCGGTGGTGGCGGCGTTGGTTGGCGTTGTGGTTAACGTACGGGTACATGATGAAGGTCGTCTCAATGCACTGGGGTATATGAATCTGGGGGTTGCGCTAGCCCGGGAGGGTGATGTCGAGGCAGCCACGGGCTACTTCCAAAGTGCGGTGGTGGATCACCCGGGCTCGGCGGAGGCGCGGTATAATCTTGCTCAGGCCCTGGCCTTGCTGGGAGATCACGCAAGTGCAATCCCACACTATGAGGCAGCTCTTACCCTCGAGCCCGCGCTAGTGGGAGCGGACTACAACTTCGGCGTCGCGTTGGAACGCGTTGATCGGTTTGGAGAGGCCCTGCGGCACTATGAACGTGCGGTGGAGTTGGATCCTGCTGATGCGGAAGCCCGGCGTGCGGTTGGGCGGCTACGCCAGCGCCGGTAGACCGGATGATTTACCGCAGAGGGCGCAGAGACCGCAGAGGGAGAAAGGGAGAGCAGGAGTGGGGAGCAATGGAGAGTCACAGCGGGACTCGTGGAGGGGGACTCATGAGCGACACGGGTTGTAGTTCACGAAGGTGCGCTTCACGCTTCCCCCTTCACGCTTCCCCCTTCACCCTTCACCCTTCAAGCATCACGCATCACCCTTCACGTTTCACACAATGCCGGCACCAACTCCGCTCGCTTTCTGCCGTAACCCCTTTCCTAACCCGAAGTTCCCTGGATTGACTGGCGGTTTTTGCGTGTGAAATCGCCGCTCCGAGGGCGTGAGTGGGCAATTCGGCTGGGTTTCGCTGTTCAAAACGTAGTCATGTATAAAGCGGGGAGAATTCTATAGTGCACTATTGACAAAGCGCTAGTATGTGGTATACTGTAGTCATGCACATAGAGGCCGTGCCAAACCGAGGGTCGCACCCGACCATCCTGTTACGCCAATCTTATCGAGAGGGCAAGAGGGTACGCAAGCGAACCCTGGCCAACCTGACATGCCT
>SDBU01000326.1_pt1 | contig 67525 bp, 68 predicted proteins | sample 2277071 | NCBI WGS metagenome assembly SDBU01 (sample SAMN10397929, study PRJNA504765) | marine sediment metagenome | isolation source: marine sediment core GS08_GC12, 126 cmbsf | place: Arctic Ocean: Gakkel Ridge, Loki's castle | collected 2008 | reverse complement strand
ATCGGTATGCTTGAGCCTGATTTTAACAGAAACTTCAAGGAAGCCAACAAAAGAGCCTTGCGGAGAGAAATAAAAAAGGCAAGGGAGATGACTACTGGTGTTATTGGCGTAAATATACTCGTTGCCATTACGGATTACTATGATCTTCTACAGATTGTATTGGAGGAAGGCGCAGATGTGGTTTTTCTTGGCGCCGGACTTCCACTAAAGATCCCGAAAACACTACTACCGAATAAATCGAGGAAAGCTGCCGTTAAAGTTATTCCAATAGTATCTTCTGCCAGGGCGGCAAAACTGGTATTCCAATATTGGGAGAGGAACTACAATCATGTACCTGATGCCGTGGTTGTTGAGGGCCCATTAGCCGGAGGACACCTCGGATTTAAGAAAGAGCAGATTAATAATCCTGACTATGCGTTGGAAAAGATACTACCGGAAGTAATCTCTGTACTGAAGCCCTATGAAAAGAGTTTTAATAAAAGCATTCCCGTAATCGCCGCCGGGGGTGTGTATACAGGTGCCGATATTTATAAGTTTATCCAATTAGGGGCTCAGGGAGTGCAGATGGCAACCAGGTTTGTAGCAACTTACGAGTGCGATGCTTCCACAGCATTTAAAGAGGCATATATAAAGTGTAAAAAAGAGGACCTTACTATAATTGATAGCCCGGTTGGATTGCCGGGAAGAGCCATAAAGAATAGCTTTCTTGAGAAGATATCAGCGGGAATTAAGGAACCAATTAAATGCCCTTGGAAGTGTCTGAAGACCTGCGATTTTAAAAGATCGCCATACTGCATTTGTGTTGCCTTGACCAATGCCAAAAAGGGGATACTTGAGAAAGGATTCGCCTTTGCTGGGGCTAATGCCTACAGGATAAATACAATAACCTCTGTTAGAGAGCTTATTAAGACGTTACTAATAGAATATAAAAGAGCAGCTGCCATTGGAGAACGCATCACAACATAAGCCCATACTAAAAGTGTAGTGGTCTACTACCAGGAAGTGCCGGTACGACTTGAACGAAAGCATTGAAGTATCAAAGAAGGCTGATTTGGCGCTGTAAATCGTAAAAATCAGAAAAAGCACCGCGTTCGATGGAGTATGTGTCGAGCAAATCCAGTAGTTGGCCCGTGGCAAATACATGGTCAGCCTGGCGTGCCGCCTCCAAATCAGAGAGTCCATCTCCCAAATAGATGATATCCGTGCCCCGCTCCTTGAGCCAGGTTAAATATTTCTTCTTGAACCCCTCGCTGATGATGTTTCCCACGGGATCATAATAGGCTACGTCAATACCACCGCGGCTGAAGGAAGTTCGCCCACAGTGTAATTCTAAATCTGTCATACCAATCTCTGCCAATACAGGCTCAATGTAAAAATCAAGTCCACTACTAACTATAGCAAAAGAGATAGCACTCTCCTGACAATATCTGATGAACTCGACAAAGCCCGGTCTCAACTCAATGTGCTGGCGAACGAACGATTGCAGTTTCTCCTTAGGTTCTTTAATGAGTGCAAACTGTAGTTTATTGCTCTGCTCAACAGTTATATGGCCATGAAGATAGTCCGAGTCAATCTTTTGCCAGTCACTACAGGCATATTTCTCTCTAATCAGAACACTGAGATTGTTTTTGATAATGGTACCATCAAAATCACATTGTATAACCATTAATCACTCCTGAAGTATTTGAAACTGAAGGTGAGGTTAGCGGTGTTTTTGTAGATCTCCGCTACTTTATGAGCTAGGTTTGAATCGGTTGCCCTTTTGCTGACCTGCCTCAAGTAATTGTACCACTTTCTAAGTTAGAGTTACCAGTATAAAAATTGGCATTATCGCTTCAGGAACTGGTGGTCGGTAGGCGAGAGCACTGTGCGGACGTGACCTACCACTACTAATTGGTCCACCTTTTGAATTAGAGTTACGGTATATGGTTTAGCAATAAGCCATATTGTGTGATTTTTCGCAGCCAGTCATTCCTTGGGGTAAGACCCTGCGCCCCCAGAATTTCTTATGCTTCAGCGCCCACTCAGTGACGACTGCGACTTCAACTCCTGGAACTCCCTGTCAAAGAGATTACCGCCTGTTCTGTTCAAGGGGTGATCTCCGGGAGTACTAGGTCTAAGCCCTGACCCGATGGTATGACGATGACTTTGATGTCTTCTCCGAGCCGGTCGAGCAGTATGTACTGCAAGATCTCAGGTGTTAGAGACTCGACGATGGCCTCGTTGGCGGCAACCTGAGCATCAGTGACAAGCCTGATATACTCAGCTTCTCCCTCGGCCTGAGCTATTCGGGCGTTCGCCTCTCCCTTGGCTTGCTCTTCTCTCTGCTGCGCTTCGACCTTGACACGTTCCAGTGTGTTCTGGGCTTCAAGTACGGCCTGTTCAGCGGCAACTTTAGCCTCGATAGCAGCGGTAAACGTTGCGCTAAATTGGAAGTTAGTTATCGATAGTGTCTCGGTGATGATACCACGCTCTGCCAGACGGATCGACAGGCTTTCGGCGATGGCATTCTTAACCTCGTCACGTCTCAGGATAAGGTCTTCGGCGTTGAATTTAGAGGTTACCTGCTTGATGGTCTCCTGAATGGCCGGAGCGGCAATCCTGTCAATAAACTGTAGCCCCAGTGTTTTGTAGACCTCGGCGGTCATCCCTGGATTCAAGTGCCAGTTGAGAGCAATTGTGGTGCTGACGTCTTGAAGGTCATTCGTTACTGCTGACGAATCAGCTTCATATTTCTGCGTCCGAACAGACATCTCCACCACGGAATCGAGGAACGGCAGCTTTGTCTGGAGGCCCTCGTCGAGAATTCTACCGGTGGCGGCACTGAACCGAATGACTACCCCGCGGTGGCCGGCAGGGATGGTGGTGAACGAGCCTAAGACAAGGCTGGCAATGATTATAACTACTGCAACGCCGCTGCCAATAAAGCCCCACCGCCGAGCATTTGGATCCCCCTGACCTCCTTTGTTTGTCAGCCGGATGTAAGACCCAACGATAAGGGTGATAATACCAATAACCAATAGTCCAGTCATAACGGACTCCTTTCTATAGTCTCTTTACTTAGTTTGGCCCTGCCCTTTTCACTACCTTCACAAGGCCAACGTCCTGCATCCGAGCAGGGTCTTGTTTAACCTGGTTCTCTTCCAGCAAGGACACCTCACATTTAACGTGGAGACCGGTATTCTGTGCCTGAGCTGGTCTTCGCAGAGGGTGGCTTGGTGGCCGGGGCGCGGCGTCGATAAGCCGACAGACAAAGCTACCTCGAGCATGTCAGGGTGAACGCCCCCCCAGGCTGGACTTAGTACCTATAGTATATCACAATTTGTCCAATTTATACACTACCGACGACTTAAGATATTGGACAGAGAACAGGACCAATTACTTCAGTGGGCGCTAAAGGGATTCCCTGAGGAGAACATTATTAGGGAAAATTAAAAGATTAACCGCTAGCGGGTTGACCTTAAGCAGCGTCGGACTGAATTGGAGACAAAGACAAATCAAGCAAGAAGAGCCGAGGTTAACACAGAAGAGATAGAAAGTCCGCTATCATTTGGAGAACCTCAAGCCCTATCGGAACTGAAGGGAAAACTCGCGAAGTACTCAAGACACTTCCCAGAAAGGCAGGCATTGTTTTCGTGGGCTGTATAGAAAGATCACTAATCGTATGACAGCCACTGGTAATTTTAGCTAAGGGCAGCTTGAGCGATGAAAGAGGTATCTTGATGTTACTTCAATCATACGCGTTTGACATCTGGCAAACAAGAGATGTAACATAATAGAGTCAATCATAAGTAAAGTCATTTGGCGAATAGTATTGACAGGGGGTTGCTGCTCTCGAGCAATAATTTTAGTATCGGGAGAGAAGCAAGTAGTTGGTAATCAGCAATGGAAAATGTCTTGGCTGTCATATTAGCTGGGGGTCGGGGGGAGCGGATGAGTGTTTTGGCTGAAGAGAGAACCAAGCCAGCCATTCCTTTCGCAGGCAGATACCGCATCATAGATTTTACCCTCAGCAACTGCGTCAATTCGGGAATTCGCAATGTAGCTGTCCTGATCCAGTATCAGCCTCTTTCTCTCGTTGAACATATTGGTATTGGTGCACCGTGGGGCTTAACCACTCCGGATAGACAGATACGGTTGCTACAACCTTATTTGGCACGCGAAGAAGGCCCTGATTGGTACAAAGGGACTGCCGACGCCGTATACCAGAACCTCCGGTATATCGAAGAGCAAGATGCCGAACTGGTGTTAATCCTCAGCGGTGACCACGCCTACAAGATGAATTACTCCCAGATGCTCGAATTTCATGAAGAGAAGCAGGCAGACGTTACACTAGCCTTTGCCCGTTTCCCTGAAAAAGACCTGCAGCACTATGGCACAGTAATGGTGGACGAAGCCCAGCAAGTGATTGGTTTTCAGGAAAAAGTTAAGCGACCGAAGAGCAATCTTGTCTCCATGGGTGTTTATCTTTTCAAAAAGGATGTGCTGCAACAATGGTTGGAAGAAGATGCCCAACGTGTGACCTCCCAACATGACTTTGGTCGGGACATCTTTCCTAGGATGTTCAATAAGGGAAAAATCTTTGGTTATGATTATCAGGGATATTGGCGGGATATAGGTACTTTGCAGACCTACTGGCAGGCCAATATGGATATGATTGAGATGTCCCCGACTGGTTACCTGTCAGATGCTGGTTGGCCTATCCGCACTAGTGAAGCGGAGCGACCCTCAGTTACCATCTCTGAAGCGGCGAATGTAGCTAACAGTCTAGTATCCAATGGCTGTATCATTGAGGGTACTGTAGAGAATTCGGTCCTCTCGCCAGGGGTCATAGTGGCTGAGGGCGCTGTAGCTAAGAACTCAATTATCATGTCTGACAGCATTGTGGGGTCGCATAGTATGGTTGACCATTCAATTTTGGATAAAGAGGTAGTAGTCGAAGCTGGTTGCTACGTCGGCTTTGGCGACGATTTCACGGTGAACCGCAGGGAACCAAAAGTGCTTGATACCGGCATCACTATTGTTGGCAAGAAAGCTGAATTGCCTCCGGGGATAACAATAGGCCGTAACTGTGTAATCTGCTCTGGCGTGGCGGAGCATGATTTTCCAACCGCTGAAATCCGAAGTGGGGAAACAATTAGGTTAAGGCGCAGAGGTCATGCTTAAAAAGAATAGTTGCTCTGTCAATGAAGCCGGATAGTTACCTCATGGTAAACTAAACAAGTATAGATAGATGTCAGAACTAAGGCAAGATCCGACAACCCGAGAATGGGTAATAGTAGCTCCTGAGAGGGCTAAGCGCCCTCAACCCAAGGTAAGAAAGTCTACCAGTGGATTGCCCAGTTGGGATGCATCTTGTCCTTTTTGCCCGGGTAACGAAAGCCAAACACCTGACGAAGTTTTTAGAATCCCTATCTCAAGCGCGGGCTCAGCCTGGGCAGTAAGAGTGGTACCAAATCGATTCGCTGCGCTAGCGCTTAACGGGGATATTACTAGGAGAGAGGAGGGGCATCTTTTTCGCAAAATGGATGGTATTGGTGCGCATGAGGTAATAATAGAAAGCCCGCCTCATAATACTCCGATGGCGTTGATGGCATATCAACAGGTAGAAAAGGTGCTAATAGCCTATCAGCAAAGGTACAATACCCTGAAGAAGAATCGGCAATTCAAGTTCATCACTATTTTTAAGAATCATGGTTGGACGTCAGGGACATCGCTGGCTCACCCTCATTCCCAGTTAGTGGCGACACCCATTATTACTCCGTACTACCACAGGAGATTTGACGTCGCCCACGATTACTATTCTGATATAGGTAGCTGTCTTTACTGTGATTTGCTGGCTGCGGAATTGCAAGAGGAGAAGAGAGTCGTTGTTGGGACCAAGGAGTTTGTCGTTCTTCAACCTTACGCCTCTCGAGTGCCATATGAGACTTGGGTTATACCCAGGATGCATGCTGCCTCCTTTGGTCTACTTAGGGCAGAGCATATTGCGGAACTAGCCACAGTGCTAAAGGATACCCTCTTTTGCCTATATCAGGAGCTTGATGATCCTGCCTTTAACCTTATGGTGGATACTTCTACTACGGTTGATGAAGAAGATCCCTATTATCACTGGCATATCAGGATAGTGCCGAGGCGAACTACCATCGCCGGGTTTGAGCTCGGCTCGGGTATTTACATAACTACGCACCTGCCGGAAGAAACAGCAATGGTGTTGAGGGAGCGTTACTACTCATTTCTCAAAGAAGGCAAAGTCTCTCGTACCCCAAAAGCCTAACCATTGGTTGCAAAAACCGATGGCTCTGTCGGAATGTCTAACTCGAGAAGATAATCTTTAGAGTAACCCAAAGTTGACCTCTATTTCAGCTCAAGCAGTCGAGACAGGAAGGTCGTCACCTCTGGGGTAGAATTCAGGAAATAATCGGCGTTTGATGAGGTGTTCTCATGACCAACAAAAATACTCCAGCCTTGCGGCCGATGAATGATCCTGAAGGCATCCTCATCAGTTGTGTCATCCCCTAAATAAATAGTCAGCGCTTGGCCAGCCCCTGGCAAGACCTTAATTTCTTTGATGATTGTTTCTACTGCTTTTCCTTTGTGCCAGTCAGTAGGCGGTCTAACTTCCAAGACCTTTTTCCCTGAGGTAACCCTAATTTTGCCATCACGGAGCCAAGGTGAAGTAACTTGGTGAAAAATCTGAGCTACTATCTCCTCCTCGTTTTTTCTTACTAGGCGATAGTGGACGCTTAAACTTAGCCCTTTGTCCTCAACAATGGTCCCCTTGATATTAGCCAACTTGACAGACAACTGCCGAAGAAGGTTTTGAATCTCTGGTTGGGTTACTTTTGCCGCCGGATGGATGAACTTAAGATCAGGGCCTTCTATTTCAAGTCCGTGATTCCCAGCATAGTAGATTTCTTCTACTCCTACTAGAGCCTTAATTTCTGAGAGCGAGCGTCCGCTAATAATACCCACGCTGAAAGCTGGCTTTTTAGCTAAGGCACGGAGTTTCTCTCTAGTCTCAGACGATAGTATCGCTTCCTCTGGCCGGCTGACAATTGGAGTCAGCGTGCCGTCATAGTCCGAAAGGAGTAAAACGTGAGAAGCATCTCTTACATCACAGGCGAAAGATTCCCACGATTTAAAGAAGTACTCCACTAGATACCCGTCATTGAGATGAGCCTAGAGACAGTAGAAGCTCCCCAGTAGTAGATATTATTACGGGCCACTACTTCACGCATATTTCTCATTCGCCGTCGTCTTTCCGCCTCAGCCATCTCCAGTGCCTCTCTTATCTTTCTAGCAAAACCACTGATATCATAGGGATTGATTAAGAGAGCATCTTCTAGTTCATTAGCAGCCCCAGTAAACTGGCTTAAGATTAAGACCCCGTCCTCGTCAACCCGCGAAGAGACAAATTCCTTTGCTACCAGATTCATGCCATCATGGAGGGAGCTGACCACACAGAAGTTTGCTAATCGGCGTAGGGCAGTTAATGTTATCGGAGAAAGCTGCTTTATCATTGGAATCACCGGTTTCCAACTGTATTTGTCATTCAGGTGATTCATGAGGTCATTAATTCGCTGGTTAACCTCCTGATAGCGCTCAATGCGGGTTCGGCTAGGCATGCCAGCTTGGATGAAGACCACCTTCCCTTGATAATCAGGGTAATCTTCAAAGAATTTATCCAGCGCCTGTAATCTCTCTGGTATACCTTTGGTGTAGTCCATTCGGTCCATACCAACGCCAACATATTTCCCCTCCAAGTCAAGCTCGCGACGAAGATTCTTTATTTCTTGCTCTACCGCTTCAGACCCGGCATCTTGGCTAAGACTGTCAAAATCCACACTGATAGGGAATGGCTGAACCAGGGTAACCCTGCCATGGTAGTTTATAGCAGACTTATTTCGGTTTATTTTTGCCTTTAAATTATACTTCACTGAATCCAGGAAATTATGACAAAAGGATGGGATATGGAAACCCAGCAGGTCATTACCCAGCAGGCCATCCAATATCTCCTCTTTCCAGGGACAGGTTCGGAATATTTCATGGTTTGGCCAGGGGATGTGCCAGAACTGACCAACGGTTAGCCCAGGATTCTGCTCTTTAATCAAGCGGGGAAGTAGGGCAAAATGGTAGTCTTGCACCAATACTACAGCCTTATGGTCAGCCACCTCCTTGAGAACCGCCTCAGCAAAAATCTGGTTCACCTTCTTATAGGTGTTCCAGTCAGACTCCTTAAAAATAGGTGGGGTAAAGGTAACATGGCATAGCGGCCACAGTGCCTCATTTGAGAAGCCGAGATAAAAGCCTTCTACTTCATCTTCAGTCAGCCATACCCTGCGAAGAGTATATTCTGGTTTTTCTGGTGGCACAGCCACTCGGTCATGAGAGTCTACAACCTTATTGTCAGCGTTACCGCTGCCATGGGCAACCCAGGTTCCTTTTGAGGCACGCATTACCGGGTCTAGAGCCTCGGTCAGTCCGCTGACGGGTCGGTTACATATTATCTTATCACCAGACATAGTATGAATATAAGGTTCCCGATTGGAGACAACCAGAAACAGTCGATCGCTAAGCTCTTTCTGTACCAGTTGGTATAACCTGTCCTTATCCCATTTTGCGCTTTCTATTTTGCACCACCCCCTTCATCTTCATCTTATCCTAGACCAGTTTGGCAAAATATTACCTTCATTTTATACTATTATACCACCCTTTTAATATTTAAGGGAAAGCCTGGTAGTGGGTCAATTTGAAATGGGTGGGGGTTGACAAATGCTTAAGCGGTTATGCTATACTTTGAAGCATGAAAAGGAACAGAAGAACACCAGACGTAAATGTAATAGCTGCTAACATTGTGGCTCAAGCTACCGATGAAGCCCACATTGTTAAAAACCCTGCTGCAGTGGCACTGGGTAGGCTTGGTGGATTAAAAGGCGGTAAAGCTAGGGCTGCAAAGCTATCACCTGAAAGACGGACAGAGATAGCAAAAAAGGCTGCGTTGGCTAGGTGGAGTAAGTAATCTAGCTTCAGTGGTGGTAGAGGGAAAAGTCCCTATCAAACCAAACTATGTGGAACACACACCCACTCCTGTATCCTACCATTGTTTGTCCATCGTGAAAATCGAATGCTATAACTGGTAATTCAGGAGACATTGGTATTGGTTCAGGTCTAGAAGTTCTTATTGAGTCCTTATTCTTGATTTTGTGAAAGCCTTTAATGTGATTGGTTTCAATTTCAGTCCAAGCTTTCTGTCCTAGTACTTTTAGTGCATTCATACAAGATGCACGTTCTGTACTCAAACAATTATCCAAACTATATTTATTTGTGGCTAAATAGCGGAAACAAAATATAGGGTAGTTAATTGAGCTAAGAATTGATGGTGAATATTCTATGGGCTGTCGGCGAAGTTTCTTTTTATCCGCCTTCTTTTTTTTAATCTCATGCATATATAAAATGACTAAGCTTCAATTTGTGTAAGAAAGTATTTTTTTAGGTCTTTTGTTATGATTATTTTATCAGCTTTCGCATTCCCTTTTGCCCATGGTTCTTCTTCGTGAGACATCTCCCTCAGTTTCCATGCAGAGAATTGACCATATTCTTCATATACTTGGTTGAGTAATGATTTAACATCGTCATCATATTTGGCAAAGTCTACATTTTCAGGCTTTTCAATAGCATTGGCTCCATGTTCCTTATATTCATGATACAACTCACGGATAGCAGGCCCGTGTGCCCATGCCTCAATAGCTTCATCAAATAAAGCCTCGCCCCTTAAAGCTAAAGAAAAACCTTGTGCATAATACACGAGCTTCTGTAGCTTAAGGTTGGAAATGGAATCGCCTACATCTTCATCGGCTAAAGTGAGAAAGTAATTTGCGACATCAAAGCAAGTGAGAGTTGCCACGCTACGCCTCCTTATGGTGGTTAGTAGTAATCTAAACGCTTTATATGGTATTGTCAAGCTTTTTCTCAATAAGAACATATGTTCTATTATACCACATTGCAGACTATTTCCCAAACTTTTTTCAAAATAACCACAAAACACTTGACAATGCTTGACTAGCATGGTATAGTACTTGTATGAATAGGTTAAGCATAGAACAAAGGGCAAGGGTAATTTCAGCTTTAGTTGAAGGCAACTCTATTCGTGCTACTTGCCGTATGACGGGTACTGCTAAAGGCACAGTAACTAGATTATTCTGTGATGTTGGCACTGCCTGTGCCAAGTATCAAGATATACATTTACGGAACTTATCTTGCCGTATTATCCAATGTGATGAGATATGGTCATTCTGCTATGCCAAGCAAAAGAACGTACCAGTAGATAAACAGGGTAGATTTGGATATGGTGACGTCTGGACATGGACAGCGATTGATGCTGACACTAAGCTAGTTCCCTCTTGGCTAGTTGGGCTGCGTGATGTTGGTCATGCCTTTAGATTTATGCGAGACTTACAGACTAAATTGGCGAATCGTATTCAGATGACTACAGACGGACATAGGGCATATTTAGTCGCAGTAGAAGATGTATTCGGTGCTGAGATTGATTATGCCATGCTAGTTAAACTCTATGGGCAAGAGGCAGAGCAAGAGAAGCGATATAGCCCAGCTCAATGCATAGGAACAAATTCACGTGTTGTTACGGGGAAACCTGATACTTCTAAGATATCTACCAGCTATGCAGAGCGCCTTAACCTTACAATGCGAATGAGTATGAGGCGATTTACTAGGCTAACCAATGCGTTCTCTAAGAAGATAGATAATCTAGAACTTACAGTTGCGCTGCACTTCATGCACTACAACTTCGCCAGACCGCACAAGACACTAGCTAATCCCTATCCTAGAACACCAGCAATGGCAGCAGGTATAAGCGACCACATCTGGACTATTGAAGAGATTGTAAAATTGACTGATTGAAATTGACCCACTACCGAAAGCCTGGTAGTCTTGACAGATGGGGATGGCAACTATATCATCAATGTACAAAAAAGAGAAAGATTGGTCAGTCCTCCCCAAGGTAGAAAAGGTGGTACAACCTTAAATCTGAGTAGGCTGGGCAGCTAATTTGCGCTGAACTCCACCTGGGATATGATACAAACCATTGATAGATAGAATATAAAGGTATCCCAAAGTACAACTGTTAACATCGGGAGTGTACATGGATATCAGTCTGGGAACATATCGTAGTGACGTAGAAATGGCGGTGGCCGACCTGGAGCGACGCGACGTGGTGAGGCGTATCTGGCGGAAAGATTATCGTGTTTGGAGGTCGGATCCCACCGAGATTACTAATCGGCTCGGATGGCTTACTGTTACTGAGCTGATGCGGGAGCAAGTACCTGCCTTAAAGTCCTTCGCAGGTGAAGTACGAGGCGCTGGTTTTCGCCACGTAGTTCTGCTGGGTATGGGAGGCAGTAGCTTGGGTCCTGAGGTATTGCGAGCCACCTTTGGTAGTATTCCATCTTATCCTGAACTCATTGTGCTGGACTCTACGCTACCTGGCTGTGTGCAATCTGTAGCCGAGGCTATTGACCCGGCGCGCACTCTATTCTTGGTTTCCTCAAAATCTGGCACCACCATTGAAACTCTTTCTCTTTTTCACTACTTTCACACTCTGGTAGTGTCAGCCATAGGGAAAGAGAAAGCTGGGGAGAACTTTGTCGCCATTACTGACTCTGGCACACCTCTGGCTAGGCTGGCTGAGGAAGCAGGATTCCGACATCTTTTCTTGAATTCGCCCGATATCGGTGGACGCTACTCGGTCCTGTCCTACTTTGGCTTGGTTCCAGCCGCTCTTATGGGCATCAATATTACAGACCTGCTTGACGGCGCTGACAGCATGCGGGGTCAATGTATGTCAGATACAGCCATCCATGAAAACCCGGGCGTCTTGCTGGGAGTTGTAACTGGAACCCTGGCTCTGCGGGGTAGGGATAAGCTTACCTTGGTCACTTCTCCGGCTATCAACAGTTTCGGGCTCTGGTTGGAGCAGCTTATTGCTGAGAGCACTGGTAAGGAGGGCAAGGGTATCATACCAGTTGTTGGTGAGCCAATGATGGAGCTGGCCTGTTATAATGATGACCGCCTCTTTGTCTACTTGCGACTTCAGAATGACGATAATTCAGCTGCGGATGAGACAATCAAGCGTATCAAATCATCAGGGCAGATAGTACTGGTTTTTGAGATGGAGGACACATATGATCTGGGAAATGAGTTCTTTCGTTGGGAGTTTGCCATTGCGGTAGCCGGAGCCATACTGGCCGTCCATCCGTTTAACCAGCCAAACGTGCGTGCAACAAAGCAGGTCACAGAGCATGTGTTACAAGAATTCCTGGCTTCAGGTCACCTCCCGCAGGCAGAGGTTACACACTCTCCTGCCGACTTACTGGCTGGGGTGGGTAAAGGTGATTACCTGGCTATTCTAGCTTACGTTCGGCAGACGGCTGAAATGGATGAAATACTGGCAGGTCTCCGCCAAAAAGTCTTGGAGCGATACCATATCGCCACCACAGTAGGCTATGGACCGCGCTATTTACATTCCACGGGACAATTGCACAAAGGCGGGCCCGGTACAGGCCTGTTCCTGATTATTACCACTGGCTATGGGAAAGATCTACCCATACCTGGCCAACCTTATAGTTTCGGTAATCTTGCTGACGCCCAAGCCATGGGAGACCTTCGGGCTTTACAACTGTCAGGGCGGCGAGTTGCCAGGATTCATTCTGGCCGGGAGGATGTCTCTGGTATCTGCAGGCTGCTTAGCGAGCTACTATAGTAGCGGAAACAATGAGCTACTACTCGCATTGAGAGGGGTTGAGACCCGTCAAAAGAGGAATTGAAGGAACTAAAGCCCCGTTTCGCGGCGTGGGCTTGTGGGGGTTAGTTCGAGATTGAGGCGCTTACGTCTGCCTGAAATCGTTCCTTTCTTTGTGTATTGACAATTATGCAAATGGTACTATAATTGAATTCCCTGAGTTTTTAAGTGAAAGGAGGATTAACCATGTATGCACAGTTGTCTATGATTACACTTGGGCCAGGAATGCTCTCGACAGCGGAGAAGCTGGCCGACCAGTTTGCTCCTGTCCTCAAGGCTCGGAAGGGTTTCAAAAAAGTAATCTTCTTCGGAGACGAGGTGGAGGGTGATTATGGTTCCTTTAGTCTATGGGAATCGAAGGAGGATGCTGAGGCCGAGGCTGAGACCGTTCGTCCCCAATTAGAACAGGCTGTGAGTGGCATCGCCAAGGCACCGCCGACTCGCCGGTTTTTTGAAGTGTACGAACCGAAAGCATAGATTAACGCGTTTTCCTTGCCGACACATACTTAACAGCTATGGTTCCTTTTAAATAACATGGTTTTACGCTTGGTTTTTAAAGCCACCAGATTCTCAACGTAGCGCTCCGCCCAATTATGATTTAGTACCCGATGCAACCACCACAGTATCACCATGTCTCATTGGATGTCTCTCTTCCGAATAATTCTCGCATCTCTTCTCAAGTGGCTCCCAGACCCGGCGAGAGTTATCGGAATTAGCAAGGATACTAACTATTCGATTTCTAATGGTAACCTTAGTATTGAAAATATCCATAATACAATAGCGTCCATCCCTTTCCAGCAAGTCGAATGATCTTTCAAAAACAGCCTGCCAATCGGGGAATACGGAGAATCCAAGAGTACAAATAATGCTATCAATTTTAATACTGCTACCATCCAAAGCTTCCAAATTGTTACGGGTGAGTTTGCGAGCATCTAGTTCCAAAAGGTGGACATTCCTCCAACATTGAAGGTCCACTCTCTGACGTGCTCGATTAAGCATCTTTGTCGAGGAGTCAAGTCCGATTAAAGTACCCTGAGTACCGATTGTATTCAGGATTAGTTCGAAGTTCAACCCAGTACCACAACCGATGTCCATAACAGTGAAACAAGGTTTGAGGTGTAATGCCTGAATGGCTATCTGTCTGTATGGCAGATAAGTTCTACTGATGGCTCGATCGTAAAGGGGAGCAACCATGTCATACCATTTCATATGCTCTAATTATAGTTGGTTATGGGGGAGAAGCACCAGTAATAAGTTTGATAGATGACACCGGATTCCCAACGTGGAGCCCCGCCCAATAGTGAAACGCGCGAAGGCTAAGTTGTGAGGCGTGTTTACTACTCGCGGGAGGGTAGGCGAGCCCCGTTTCGTGGCGTGGTGCTTGTGGGGAAAGTCTAGGATTAAGAGGTCTCGGTATATAAATGTCATTCCTTTTTTGTCGCATTACCTTAGGCCTAGCCTTTAGGCGTGAAACCTAGTGGACCTTTTTATCATGCTTGTTGACCAAGCTATAATGCTATGCTAGCACGTGTTTGTGAGCGCACACCGTGGCGCTACTTGACATCTTATGAAAAGTCTGCTATAGTGCAATCAACATACCCACCAGGCCTCTGCCGCAAGGTACGCTCAAATATGGTGGGTTTTTTATTATCGGGCTGAGTAATATGGAAGACTACAGTAAAATTGCGTTGACCCATGACCAGCAGCTAACCCTCCTTAAAAGGCGAGGACTTTCAATTGATTCTACTGAAGAGGCAATTCATTTTCTACAACGGGTGAATTATTACCGGTTCAGCGCCTACTGCTTGCCGTTTCAAAGTCTTCCTGACACATTTAGTTCAGGAACAACCTTCACAGAAATCATGGGGTTATACTGTCTAGATGAAGAACTCCGCAATGCCCTGATGACCGTTCTGTCGCCAATCGAGATATTACTCCGTACCCACATCGTATATGAATTGAGCCATGGTTGGGGTACTTTCACTCATTACGAACCTTCTCTTTTCCGTGATACAGTTAAACATACGGAATGGGTCGATTCACTAGATAAACAAGTTATACAGAGTAATGAACGATTCCTCGAGCATTACCGGTCAAAATATAACGGATTCCCTAAACTCCCTCTCTGGATTGCCTGCGAGGTGATGAGCATGGGAACCATGTCTTTGCTTTATAAAAATCTACGATCTGAGCCCCAACGCCGGATCTGCTCTATTATTGAGTGTCATCAGAGTGTGTTGGTTAGTTGGATGCATGTTATTACCTATTTGCGGAATATCTGCGCCCATCACGGTCGTCTCTGGAACCGAGAGTTACAGATACGGCCTCTTATTCCCAGAAATCAGCAGTGGACGGAGCTAGGACTAGATAATACCCGTCTCTTTGCTAGTGTGGCTGTGATGGAATGGATCTATCAAAGGACACGTTTAGATCTTGGCAATATAGAACTAGTCTATAAAATAATTCGCAAAATATCCGCCATACAGACTGTTTTTTCGGCAAAGATGGGTGTGCCAGTAGGTAGATCAATCGGTATGTGCTGGGTCTGAAGGAATAATAAAATACCACTTTTCGTTTGGAGCGAGGGCCAGATAAAAAGATCCGCCAATTTGTACGCATAAAGTCTAGGTGTGGGAGTTTGTGTGAAATAAGGAACGTTTTTAGTAAGCTCAGTGTGAATTTGGCCTTAGAAAAACTGGCTCCTCGGGTAGGACTCGAACCTACAACCTAGCGGTTAACAGCCGCCCCGATACACTCAAATTGCTTAACAAGTTAACGGTTTCTAAGATGGCGGAGTTAAGCAAATTTAGTAAATCGTATATTTCTCAGGTTAAGAATGGCAGACGTCCACCAAGCAAAAATCTAATCGAGGCACTGACAAACACAGCAAGACGAAAAAATAATCAGTCCGTGGGTTGGTATACTGCCCTACAGATGTTCCTAAAATCTCGCAGAGAGGGTATTTCTCCTAATACAATTAGAGATTATAATGGGGCTCTAAGTAGAGCCTTGCCTATCTTGGGTCTTGCCCCTACTGCGCAACAGATTAATCGTTTCTTGAACTCTCTTTCCTGTTCCCTAGGTGGTAAGTATGGATACTACAAGGACTTGAGAGCGTTTTATAACTGGCTGTATAGTCCACGCTCAAGACTGGGCTTTAAAGCTGAGAACAATCCTATAAAATGGGTTGATGCTCCTAAAAGACCACAGCTTATTCTACCTAGCCTAACCAGAGAGCAGGTGGAATTACTCATAGACAAAGCACAGGGAGTCAGGGACAAAGCAATAATTGCGCTATTTACCGAAAGCGGGCTGAGACTGTCTGAGTTAGCAAATATACGGCTTGAACACATTGACTGGACTCTGGGTACTATTAGAGTCTTGGGCAAAGGCAGAAAAGAAGCTTATGCACCGTTCGGAGAATTGTCCAAGAAATACCTTAAAGAGTGGCTTGCCCAATATAAGCCTAATGGTAACCTGTGGGGACTAAACCAATGGGGCATTACCTCAATGCTTCGTAGGCTGGAAGCTGCTACTGGTCTGCCCTGTAATCCTCATACTTTCAGGCGAACCTTTGCCTGTCTATTGCGCAAAGCAGGAGTAGACACCATGACCATAAAGGACTTGGGCAGATGGGAAAGTTTGGAGATGGTTCAACGATATACTAGGAGCGTTACATTTCAAGATAGCTTGAAGTTCTATAAGGCACCGTTGTCATAATCTACAATTATCGATTAAAATGGGTTAATATGCGCTGAGTCGAAGCCTGCTAGTCTACCGATAATCTGCTCAATACTCCAAGCAGGGTCAATAAAAGGCATCTTGAGTGACAGTGATTCAGTTACCTCTTCATAATCTTCTTCGGGACAGATGGCGATGAACCTTGTGAAAAGATTGAAATTGCCCACATGCCGCCATTCACGCTCAAACCAGTACTCCTTGAAATAGCCTTTGCCCGTACCCATTTGTTCAATGAATGGCGTGAGTTTTGATATATCGCTATCTGAGAATGTTTTGTTCTCTAACTCAGTATCAATTAGCCTCTCAAGAGGTTTAGTAAGCCAGTCGTGTCCTGGTGTGATGTCAAGATACCATACAGGGTTTACGCCCCATAATCGAGCATCTCGTTTCGTGATAGCAATACCATAGGGTTCAAGTGTAAATTTTCGTCCTTTAATCTTACTTGTTAGCAGACCAACATGTTCCAATGGTGTCTCAGTAAAGCAGACTACTTTCTGGGTATCGATGTCCTTCTGGGACTTCGGCTTGAATTTGTTTAGGTGGCTCACTGCAGACCCATAGGGATTTCTAGCTTCTAATACATTATCATCGATAATAGACTTCAAATTTTCCTTGGCAGGCGTCCCATCGTATTCTCTTGTCAGATGCACGATGAAGGTGCCAAGGTCACTTCTTCTTGCCAACAACTCCTGAATGTCCATACTGCGCTTCCTAATAAGCCTAGTTCTTCGCAAGAGTATAATCTAGCGTTTTTTGCCTGTCAAGCACCCCCACGAACCCCATCAGGGCAAATCACGTTATAGATGTGTCGGTCTGTGGTTAGAATGTGAAAAGGGCAGGATGTGCGAGGTCAGTTAGTTTTCAGGATAGTCTAAGGTTCTATAAAGCGCCGTTATCATAGCAAAGCAAGGTTTGAGAATAGTCTCGAGATACACAAGGAGCATCACTTCACTTTCGAAAAGACGCAACAGCACGCTGTATCACAACGACAAGAAAGAGCATTGCAAAGAGTATCTCTGCTGACCGAATCACGTATCCCCAACCTGAGTTTAAGGGGAGATGCGGAATGGATATGAGAGGGATAACGACGGCAGCAGTATGTAATAAACTGTCCCACATCGACGCTAGAGGTGGCTCGAAAGCACATGGTATCAAGAAAGACAGTGTCGAGAAAATTAGTAACACTTCGATATAATTGATTAAGCACAGAACTAGAAGTCTGGGTGCCGAGGATACGTCACCTTGTCTAATAATGAGCACCTGAACCCATGCTTGAAAAATGTCAAATAATCTGAGACTAAGAACAATACGAGCGAACCATAGAATCTGCGTACACGAAGCTATCGATGCATCATACAAAAATAATGCAATCAGGATAATTTCTACAACAAGGAAGCCAGTCACGAATGCTTCGACAGCAGTGTGTGACCAAGGCCATCGTTCACGTCGATATGTTCTGAAGGACAGGCCATATCTACGTATGTTCACGATGTCAGTGCCTAGTCTAGCAAGACCCAATAAAGTGAAATAGTGCCCCATATCGACAAGCATCGTCAATTTCGGTATCATAAAACCCATTCGCCGACGGGGGGAATGACGCTTTATTTTATAACGGTACCATGCCGAGACTTGATTCCATACTATATCACGTACTTGAAGCCAACTGACATTTCCCATTTCAATTCACAATGAGGTATCCTAAACTCCTGTCACTTTTGGCACTGATAATATATCTGTAGTAACCAATTGTCAATTAACTTCTCGGAGCTCTACAGTAGTCCTATCCTGAAGGTTTGTTAATGCTTACGGGTAGGAGATTGGGAATCCGTTGGTCACAGCTAAACTGGAAAGCATGATGCATATGCCTAGGAGACCCCCACGAACCCCATCGGGACAGATAGAGTATTATTTAAATCAGCCTGTTTTCAAGTATAAAAAAAGGGCATTCAGGTTCAAAATACAGCGTGGTCTGTATATTTTATTTCTCGTAATTACACCCCCCATATAGTAATGAATATGCTATTTAGGTGTCTAGAGTGTAAATACGAGAGGAAGCTATTTAGGGTGTCCAGTAGTTCGCTAGCCTTGCTATTCTACCTTGAAGTTTCGGTACAATCTGCCACTTATTGTTCTTCTTTTTGGTGACTCCGAGTTCTCCAAGGTCTGGTAATTCGTATGTACCTACTGAGCCGGTCGATTCAACGAAATCTTCTGTCGCACCTTCTAACAGTTCTCTTATTACTTGTCGTCTTGAATATGGGATGGAATCATGTGCCAACCGGGCAATGTAGGGTTCATAGTTATCTTCGTCTAGCAGCTTTAATCCTATAGCAATTCTTGTAAATGATTGTGCCAAATCTGTTCCCACTTCTGGTTCTGAATGGAATTTAATCCTGTGCTGGAAATCTCTTGCTACTGGGGTTCTGAGCCACGCCGTCAGGTCTGCCCAATCACTTATGAATCTTATATCCTCCTCTCCTAGCGTTTCTGGAACCATCTGCTGTCTTAATCTTGCTTTATCAATCAAATCAATGACTTCACAGGCAATAGCAATACGAACTTCAGCCATCTTCGGGTTATTTTGAGCTGCTAAGAATGCCATCTCTTCTCTCTTGCCAGTTTGCCAATGTAGGTCAACATATCTAGCTCCGAGTAAATCCTCCATTTGCCTGTACTGGGCGAAGACGGGAGTCGTTCCTATAAGCCAGTCAAATTTGACTTTTTGCTCGATATATCCTTCCTCAGTCCCAAAATCGGCAGTTAGTTGACCATCCTTGACATTCCGTAGTAACCCAAATGTCTCGGTTCTTATTTCTCTCCTAGCTGTCAAAATAGTAGCAAAATCCTTTGTTATTACTAGTTTGCCGTTGATACGCTCTAGTAGTCTATGACCACCTTTTAGTCCACCTCTTATACTCGCTGGCGTAATAGCCTCCATCTCAACAGAGCTTTCATGTTCGGCGATTGCTTTCAATAAAGCTGTCTTTCCCGACCGACTAGCCCCATAAATACGCATCCACAACATTTCGCCCGGCACATGATGAGCAATAGCAGTGGCGAGGACAATCGTAAAACCTATCCTATCCTTAACTTCAAAGTATTGTTCCAGCACTTGAAAAAACGAAGACAGCGTGCCTTTTTTGAGAGCTTGGACTAAATCTTCTGCTTCCTTTGGCGTGAATGGTTTGCCTTCGCCGTAATGCTCCTCAATCCATTTCATCTCCTTTTCGCTGAGAAACATTACCTCTCCTTTTTTGTAAACCTCCATCCGCGCTTCATCTACCTCCTCAATTTCTAGTGTCTTTTTTACCCCATTATTCATTATTCGAATCCTCCTTTTGGTTTTATTGTTGTATGCCCAAGAAATGAAACAGCCACTTCCCATTGAAGTTCAAAACTCTCAGGAAAGTGACCAAAAGTGAAACAAGAAACCTCTGAAAACAGAGGCATGATAAGTAAATTATTCAGTTGTGGTTATCTTATGGGCACCTCCTTTACTAGTTTTTGATTATCAAGTAAGTGGTTCAAAATTTGGGTAAAATAAAAGACCCCCACGAAAGAGGCCTTATATTCTACTACCTTACTATTAATATACCACGCCCTAAGGGGTCTTGTCAAGTTCCATGCACATATTATTTCATATATATCGATGTTATACGTAATAAAATGCTAAATACATTTGACAAATGGCAAATAATATGTTATTATTTCATATAGTTTCAGATTATACATCATCAGGAGGTTTTAATGACAATAATAAGCAACAATGAGACTCCAGAAAACAGATTCAAACGAGTTGCTGGAGCCAGAACCAACGCTGTTCTTGATAAGCTCAGGCTACTCGGAAATTGCTCTAACAAACGAATATATAACTATTCACAAGCAGACGTAGATAGGATATTTTCAGCTATCAATAAGCAGGTTAAAAAAGCTAGGGAAAACTTCAATTCCTCACAGGTTGACTTGTTTAAATTTAAATAGTCATAAGGAGGGGAGGAAATGAATGCCGTAAAGAAGAATACACCAGAGATGCCTAAATCAGTTGTTGTAAAAGAAAAGCTCACAAGAAAAATACTTAGGTCAGTAATGGCACAGTTCAAAAGCTTACCGGAGGCTCTACTAGAACTAGTAGACAACGCATTTGATGAGTTTGACGGAGTTCACGGTGGTAAACACCTTGATATTAATATTGTAATTACAGGGCACAGTATCACTGTAGAAAATATTGGTGGAAAGGGCATGGGAATAAAAGAACTCCGTAATTGGCTCAATTGGGGTGAACCTCATAAAATAGATGCTATTGGTGAATACGGGCAAGGTGGGAAAGCTGCGATGGGCTACCTTGGTAGCTCTTGGGTAGTGCAAACTAAGCGATGGGATGAACCTTGTCTGTGGGAAATTAAAGGAACTAAATGGGATGATGTATCTACTCAAGAAAAATCATATCGGGCTATACCACAAGAATATAACTTACATAAGGGACTTGGGTACTGCAGTTTCGAAATTAGGAAGCTTAAAAAACATCGTCAGGATATAAACCGGATTAGAACAAATCTAGCTAATGTCTACTGTACTTATTTAGTAAAACATAAAGCAACCATTACACTCAACTATGAACCAATCCAACCATTACAATTGCCTATATACGAAGGATTCAAAATGCAGAATATAAAAGAGAGAACTCCTCAGGGTTATTCAATAAAGGGTTGGGTTGGTAGACTCAAACGTGATACGAGAGTAAGAGGCGAGCCTAGAGTAACAGGTGGAATGCGACTGCTTAGAAAGGGTCGACTTATATGTGATGGTGAGTACTTTGGACATCATGATTTTAGATACAAGGCTTCATTGGGCACATTGATTGGAGAAGTTGAATTGAATAAAGTTCCTGTTCTGCCCAATAAAACTAACTTTGATATTGACTCACCTGAATGGCAAGAAGCACGAGAAGTAATGTACAAAGTCTTGAAGCCTCATATTGACGCCCTAATGAGGCAAAGAGAAGAAGAGACGGTTAGTAGGGAAGAGAAAAAGAGAGTATCGCAGGTCAGGGAAATAATGATTGAGGCATTCAAACTGCTCAGCAAGTACACTGACCCGTCTGACAAGTTTGAAGAAGATAGAGGAAGAAAAAGACCTGAACAGAAACCTGAAGAAGAAAAACTAGAAGCACAGGCTCTAGAAGAATTGGCTCGACATGAACGCAAGCCACGTACTCCTGCCCCTACAGGTGCCATTGGAAAACTGAGAAGACTGGGTAAAATGCCGGATTGGGAACTGAGAATTCTACAACCAGACATTAGGAGCGAATGGGGCGAGAGAGCTAGGCAAAGGTGTTTAATAATCAACAAGAATTATTGTTTATATGAAGAAAGAAATGGTGATGACCACTATATTGCAGAGACGGCTGCATTGCAACTGGCTGCTCCAGAAGATGACGAAAAATTTAGTTTAAAAGAGTACCTGAGTGAAGTTAATTCACTTATACGTGCTTTTTGTGAAGTATACGACTCACTCTAGTAATATAACTAGACATATACTAAAAAGGAGGGTAGAGCAATGAAAATGCTTAACAAAAGAGTTAAGCAAACTGGCTCCTCGGGTAGGACTCGAACCTACAACCTAGCGGTTAACAGCCGCCCGCTCTACCATTGAGCTACCGAGGAATGAGGTAATCATCAGAAATTATAACCCCTACTCTGTTGAATGACAAGGGAAGTAATGGCCTGTGTCAGTCTTTGAGCAGGCACTGCGGTTGCAGTTTGTAGTACTCATTTTGGCAGGGGGGACCCTTGGTTATATAGAAGGCTCGCTCCGTCATGTCTATTATTACTGAGGCTAAAGTGGCTGCCTGCTGTGGTTCTGCTCTCCGAGCATCTGCATGACGGCAAATAGAATTGGGGTGGCTGAAGTGGTCCTTAAACACCCGCTGGAAACTGCCAACATCAATGTGACCACGGTCCAATTCCAGAAGTTGTCGTGCCCGGTTGGCACGGAATAGGGTATCGGGGGAAGCTGACTTGAGGACGTCTTTCAAATCATTCCGGTTGGTAAAGCCCAGAAAGTGATTACTGTGGGTAATGATGCCGCTATCCGGATACAGGCAATCTACATCCTCTGGGATAATCTCTAGGTTAACAGCTTCACCATCCCGGTGAGCGATGAGGAGGTTTCCGGCAACACTGGCTCTGGTATCAAGGACTGCTTTTAGTGCTTGGTCAAAGCTGTTTGCGTTGAGGACGCCCCGCATTATGATAAGAATGGGTGTCCTGGGCTCTAATCTATCTAAATTTGATGCCAGACCATTGAGGCATACCCCCACCCCTGCTGAATTCATACCCTTGTGGCATATAGTGCCGGCTTCGGTGTGGACAATCAGGTTCGGCTTGGCTTCTTGTTCTACCTCCATGATTATGCCCGTCTCATAGAACCTGGGCTTGAAATCCCAGTTCTGCCCCAGGATGGTGTGGCCGTCTTTGGTAACCTGGGGTAGGGCAGCCATAGCAGTGCAGCCATCATTTGTCGACTGAGAAGTTAAGCTTCTTGCCCGGTTTAGCTCATATCTGGTGTTCAGGGCTATGATTTCCTCGAGAGATACATCCGCTCCTTTGGCTATCCCTTCCAGCTCCTCCAGGATGTCGGCGTCATATTCACCGATGGTAGTGATAAATCCTTGGCATTGCTCTAGAATTTCGGGACGCTTGGCTCTCCATAATTGCTGCCAGAGGTCAAAGTAAAGGTCTATATTTTGGCGTATTTGCTTCCGAGCTTGAGAACCATGTTGCTGACCACGGGCAAAAGGTTTGCCCTTAACCGAAATCACCGGGAACGGTGGTAAAGTCATCTGCTACCTCCTTACTTGCCGATAGCAAGTGCTATGTAGTTTGCTGGCTGCCGAGCCTGGATTCGAACCAGGGCTAAGGGATTCAAAGTCCCCCGTGCTACCGCTACACAACTCGGCATTTTAGTCTTGGTGCCGAAGGTCGGACTCGAACCGACATGGAAGTTGCCCTCCAACAGTTTTTGAGACTGCCGCGTCTACCATTCCGCCACTTCGGCTGGAGCGGAAGACGAGATTCGAACTCGCGACCTTCTCCTTGGCAAGGAGATGCTCTACCGCTGAGCCACTTCCGCCTATTTTATTGGTGCCGAGGCCCAGAGTCGAACTGGGGACACGCGGATTTTCAGTCCGCTGCTCTACCAACTGAGCTACCTCGGCACAAGAATTAGTGTAGCTATTAGCGGGATTTGTGTCAAGCAATTGAGTTTTTAAGTAAGACTAAACTTCGTGGAATATACTCGCGATTTTTATGCGGCTGTTATTTTAGTGCCATCAAAGATAGGAACAGTTTGATACTTATCTATTTGACTGGCAAGTTCTACATCATCAGCGAAACCTAGTTCTTGTAAACCCTGGCCGGGTTCAGTTGCCTTGAGCACATCTATTGGTTTCCCCTTTTTCGCTAACGAGAAATCCAGAGCTATTGAAGCGCCGTCAGATAATTTATGGGGGATACCAGCTTGATTTAGTTCCTGTATTAATTTCTGCAGAATTAATCCGTTACAGAAGAGGTCTTCTAATGACGGTCCTCCGCGACGCCCGGCGCATAGAAGAAGAATTGTACTAGCTGAATTATTAGTAGTTGCCTTGAGCAGTGCCGATGATACCGCAGACAAATTGACTAGTGCGGCTACATATACGGGATTATTGCTACCGATATAGGCTTTTCGAATAGCTGAAGTGCCATTGGTTGTGGAAAAGTAAATTATCTTGCCTGAAATAAGACTCGAATCAAGGTATTCGACGGGAGAATTTCCCAGGTCAAACCCGGGCACACGCAGCCCTTTTATTTCACCACCAAGCAAGAATGGTTTATCGCTTGTGCATCTTGCTTTCTGCCTGGCCTCCTCGGCATCAATGCATGGTAGCACCTCACTGGCGCCATTGGCTAATGCCGTTATTATGGTGGTTGTAGCGCGAAGAACGTCAACCACGGCACAGACGGCACCTTCAAAGTTCTTGGGGAGCGATTGATGGGTCAAAATTACGTCTATTTCCATTTTATAACCTAATCAAACTGGGGACACGCCGATTTTCAGTCCCTGCTCTACCGACTGAGCTACCTCGGCACAGAAATTATTGTAGCTGTTAGTAATAGGGGGTGTCAAACGATGGTATCTCTCACTATATGTAATAGGTGGGCTATTCTCTTGGACAGAGGAGTGATATACTGGGTAACAATTATGAAACCGTCGGTTGATGATAAAGTTCAGCTGCGGAACCGCAAAAGAATCTGGGGTCTTAACCCCAATGTATTCTTTCTGGGTATGGTCAGTCTGCTGAACGACATCAGCAGTGAGATGATATTTACTCTTGTCCCCCTCTTTTTGTCCCATGTACTGAAAGTGCCAACTACTATTGTTGGTCTTATCGGGGGCTTATCAGAAAGTACTGATGCTATCTTCAGGATATTCAGCGGCTGGCTTAGCGACAGGGTTGGCAAGCGTAAGTTTCTGGCGGTGCTGGGCTACAGTATTTCCACTGTAGCTAAGCCTTTTATGTATCTGGCTGCAACCTGGGGTGCGGTGCTGGGGGTTAGGTTTAGCGATAGAGTGGGGAAGGGCATGCGCACTTCGTCACGAGATGCCCTGATTGCCGATTCTGTCTCGGCTAAGGAAAGGGGCAGAGGTTTTGGGTTACATCGGGCTATGGATACCTCTGGTGCTGTCCTGGGACTGGGAATAGCCGCCATCATCATATATCTGGTTCAGGGTGGAGAGCTGGCACTTAGTTGGGGGACCTATCGATGGCTGGTGCTGGTTGGTGTCATTCCAGCAGTGCTGGCGGTCTTGGTGTTACTAATTTTCGTTCGTGAACGAGGAAGAAAACCCTCACCAGTTGCCAGTTCTCATCAGGGGTCTGCTTGGAATCGTTTAACATCCGGCTTTGATACTCGGTTCAAGGTTTTCTTGGCTATTATGGCAATATTTACCCTGGGTAACTCCAGCGATTTCTTTGTCATCCTGCGGGCGTGGAATCTGGATGTATCTGTCATTTATGTAGCAGTAATGCTTGTCGTATTTAATGTTACCTATGCCATTACTTCTTTGCCGGCCGGGATACTATCAGACAAACTGGGTAGACGGCGGATTATTACCCTCGGCTGGTTTATTTATGTGCTGGTTTACCTGGGGTTTGCCTTGGCAACAGAGGTGTGGCAGGTATGGCTGCTCTTTGCCGGTTATGGAATTTATTACGGGATAGCCGAGGGGGTGGCTCGGGCTTTTGTGGCTGATTTGGTGCCTGAAGAGAAGAGAGGCACGGCTTATGGTCTGTATCATGGCGTAGTTGGTCTTACCCTTTTGCCGTCTAGTCTTATCGCTGGCTGGTTGTGGCAGACTGTCAGTCCGGCGACTCCCTTTTACTTCGGGGCTGGCCTTGCCTTTATGGCAATGCTAGGCATGATGGCGCTTATTAGGGAGTAGTGCCAGATTGTTTGAGGGCGATACTGGCTAGCCTATCGGCTTGTCTGTTTTGCTGACGTGGGATATGAATGATAGTGAAGCCTCCGAGTTGGTCTAACAGTTGCCTTACTTGTTGATATAAAGGTTTGATAGTTGCCGCCTTTACCCGGTATTGCCTATTGAGTTGCCTGACCACTAATTCTGAGTCTGAACGAAGGGTAACTTGCTGGGCACCCAATCTGATGGCTGTTTCCAGAGCGGTAACGATAGCCCTGTATTCTGCCTGGTTATTGGTTGCTCGACCAATGGATTGAGAAATGGTAGCCATGACCTTGCCTTGCTCATCTCTTATGATGGCGCCAATAGCTGCTGCCCCTGGGTTAGGCTCAGCGGTACCGTCAGTATTTATTATTACTTTCTTCATCAGGCTAGGAACAAAATACGCCCGCAGCTACTACAGCGCACTGGGTTGCCACTCCTCGCCCGCTGCAACTCGCTGATGGATAGTGATATTGAGCAGCCGCGGCATATTCCCTGTTCTATCTTGGCAACGGCTGTCCCCTTTTGCTTTTTGAGGCCATCGTAGAGCTCAAGTGTCTCAGGGTCAATCTCAGCCGATAGTAGTTGCCGTTTCTGTTTAAGGTCAGATAGTTTATTCTTAAGTTGTTCCATCTCAGCCGATAGCTTCTGTTGCTGGCTGTGCCATTCAGTCTCCAACGTCTCAAATTTACTGCTTATCTTAGCTACGCTCGCCGTGACAAGCTCAACCTGGTCCATTAGTTCTAGTGTTGTATCTTCCAGGTGGGCACGTCTTGCTTTCAGGCTGTCAGCTTCGTGTTGGAAGTCAGCCAGCTCTTTGGGGTTGGTTATCTTGCCACCGTAGAGCTTCTCTTCGGCAGTGGTTATCTTAACCGTGAGGTCAGCTATTTCCCATTCGGCTGAGTGTTGCTGATGTTTTAATTCTTTTAGGCGCTGTTGCTCTGACACTAGTTTAACTCGAGCGCTGACTACCGTTCGGCTTTCTCCAAGCTGGCTGGAAATTTGCTTAAGAGTCTGCTCGGTGGACTCAAGTTCTAGGTCAATCTCTTGTAGCTGGTAAAGTCGCTTGGCAACATTCATTTTTCAAATTCCAGTCTATTCTATACCACTTATGTCCTAATATCAATTTTAGTGAGGCTCAAAAGACGACAAAACCTTGTAGCCATAATAGAACATATGTGCTATTGTTCATAGCAAAAGGGGAGAGTCATGAGGTTATTAAAATTAGCTGTGGAAAATCAGAGATGGGACTTGGCAGCTCATACCATTATCTTGGTCACGGCTAGAATGCTTAAGAACGGAGACAAGCTACATGCCGGCAAAAACGGGAAAAAAAAGAGGTGCTCCAAAGGGCAACCAAAACGCTAGGAAGCACGGCTTTTATTCTAATGTCCTTGATGAAGCAGAGCGGCTTGATTTTGAGCTAGCCACTGGCGTTGAGGGTGTTGATGATGAGATTGCCCTGCTAAGGGTTAAGATAAAATCCCTTCTTGAACGTGACCCGGAGAACATCGATCTTATTATGCAAGCTGCCAATACTCTGGCTAGGCTGGTTAAGACCAGATATAACATCACCAAGGAACAGAAGAAAGGACTGAAGGAGGCAATAGGTAATGTCCTTAGAGATGTCGCCCTCCCCCTCGGAATCAGCATCGGAGCTGCCATCAGCAAATAAGTCACCTAGTCAGCTTACCTTGCGTAAGCTACGGCCCTACCAGCGGGAGGTAGCGCTGGCTATCTTGGACAGCGTTTTTGGGAGAAAAGGTCTCACCTTTTCTGTTGAAATGGCTAGGCAGGGGGGTAAGAATGAACTGTCAGCTCAACTTGAGCTCTTGCTTTTGACCCTTTATATGGCTGAGCCACAGAATCTGGTCAAGTGTGCACCTACCTTTAAACCGCAGACAGTTATCTCTATGATACGATTGAAGGATAGACTGAATGATGCTGGCTTTGCTGGTATCTGGGTTGCTGGGCTAGGTTATATTATTAGGTTGGGGAATGCTAGAGCAATATTCCTATCGGCTGATGAGTCAGCTAATGTAGTGGGTAACACCGCTCATATTCTCCTGGAAATAGACGAATCGCAGGATGTCAGTAAGGAAAAATATACTAAAGAATTCAAGCCTATGGGGGCAACGACCAATGTGACTACCGTTCACTATGGCACTACCTGGGATGATACTACCCTGCTTGAGGAGATAAAGCAGACTAATTGTGAACTGGAGAGAAGGGATGGTATCAAACGCCACTTCCGTTATGATTGGCAGGAAGTGGCCAAGTATAATCCCGACTATTTAGCCTATGTTGAAGCGGAGAGGGAGCGCCTTGGAGAGAACCATCCTCTATTCCTTTCCCAGTACCGACTTTTACCTATCCATGGCGGTGGGGGATATCTATCACCTCAGCAGAGGGCTCAGCTAAGTGGCGAACATGTAAGAAAACATCAGCCTGACCGTAGTAAGGTCTATGTCGCCAGTATTGACCTGGCTGGGGAGGCTGAGGAAGAGGAAGGAGCCTATTTAAGAGTTCTTAAACCCCGCCAGGATTCTACTGTGGTTACTATTGGTGAGTTAGACTTTACTATTAGTGATGATGTTCAAAAGCAGCCCAAGGTTAAGATTGTTGAGCATTACTGGTGGACAGGCAGGAAGCATACCGCTCTCTATCCTCAATTAATTGACATCCTAAAGAACGTATGGCGTTGCCGTAGGGTAGTGGTTGATGCCACCGGAGTTGGTCAGCCAGTTAGCTCGTTCCTCAGACAGTCGTTAGGCTCGCGAATTATTCCTTTCATCTTCACTCAGCGGTCAAAGTCGGAACTAGGATTTAATCTGCTGGCCGCTATTAACTCAGGCAGATTAAAGATGTATGCTGGGGATGGCTCAGCCGAGTATCAGGAGTTTTGGTTTGAAATGGAGAGGGCGAAAAGCCAGTATCGTCCCAGCCAGACGATGAGTTTTTATGTTGACCCAGCTCAGGGACATGACGATTTCCTGATGAGCCTGGCTCTGCTAGTTGAAGCGGCAAGCCAATATACCCCACGGGCAGCTAGGGGGAATCTCAAGCAGGCAGGGCTGGTGTGAAATAGAGTGCCGTTTCGTTTGACATCAGCCTGTTTACGGCGGTAATATCCATATATGATGGTAAAACCAAAAAAGGTAGCCGTAATAGGTTTTGGTAATATTGGCGCCGGTGTTGTAGATATTCTTTATCATAAGAAGGTTGCTGGATTAGAGCTAGCCAAGGTGGTTGCTATTGATCTTAGAAAGGAACGCCCCGTTACTATACCGGTGGAATATCTCATTACAGATTGGGAACAGGCTGTCAGTGCCCCCGAAATTGATATTGTAGTTGAGTTGATAGGCGGTATTGAGCCAGCTAAAAGCATTTTGTTACAAGCCCTGCAGAATGGTAAAGATGTAGTTACCGCCAACAAGATGCTACTAGCTCAAGAGGGGGAAAGTATTTTTAAACTGGCTTCAACATCGCATCATCGTGTTGGTTTTAGGGCCAGTTTTGTTGGCTGCCATTCACTCATTCACGAGTTACGCCAATCCGGGACCGCTACCAGAAAGTTCAGAAGAATTTATGCTGTTCTGAACGGTACCTGCAATTACATACTGTCTACTATGTCAAGGGAGGGAAAGGGGTTTGAGGAGGCACTTAAAGAAGCTCAGGCAAGAGGCTATGCCGAGAGTGACCCGTCAGAAGATATCGATGGGATAGACACGGCTAACAAGGTTCGTATCATCTTGGGTCTTATTAGTAATTCGTATCATACTGTTGGTTCCTTTCCCGTTGAAGGGATTAGAGACTTCACTGCACAGGATATCCAATATGCCATTGAACTGGGGTATTCAGTTAAGCTGGTTGGGGTGATTGAGCAAAAAGATGGTGTTTTTAATGTTAGCGTGCATCCGGCATTAGTTTCTCAGGCGTCCCTTTTAGGCTCTCTTGAAGGAGTCTATAATGGCATTGAGCTTGAGGATGAATATGGAGTAATATCAGGCTTAGTTGCTCCCGGGGCTGGGACTTACCCCACCGCTGACGCAATCATTAAAGACTTGGTAGATATAGCCGAGGGCAGGACACTACCCATGCCAGATTTGCCAGAGGCTTTGGTTTTGGGTTCTACCAAAGCTGTTGAGAGGCGCTACTACCTGAGATTTAGTGTGGCGGATGAGGTGGGTGTTCTGGCTCAGATTTGTAACATCTTCTGGAAGTATAATATTAGTATCGCCGCTATTATCCAGAAAGAAGCAGTTTCAAAAGAGTTTATTCCGGTGATTATGACTACCCATTTAGCCAAAGAGGGAGACCTTCAGATGGCAATAGCGGAAGTCGATAAACTAGACGTGGTGAAAGTTAAGACCAAGATTGTTCGTATACTTAGTACTGATAAATAGCTTGTTGACGGTTTACACTAAATCGTGTAGCATTTGAATATGGGCAGCCGATACAAAGTGAACCGATCGCAATGGAACAATGAGCATATCCGTGCCTTAAGGCACCATTTAGGTTTAACCCAGCGTGAGCTGGCAGATAGACTGGGCACACGCCAGCAAACGATAAGCGAATGGGAACTAGGAATGTATAAACCCCGTGGTGCCTCATCTACCCTACTGTCTATTGTTGCTGAACGCGCCAAATTTAAGTATGAAGCCACTTCTGCAGAAACCAAAAGGCCTTGACGCTATACACGGTTCCGTGTATAATAAACATAGCCTGGAGGAAGGCGATGATTAAAATTGAGGCCTATCAGGGAGACATTACTCAGCTTGAACTTGATGCCTTGGTAAGCGCAACTAATAATCGGTTATGGATGGGTGGTGGGGTAGCTGGCGCTCTGAAGAGAGTCGGGGGTAAGGAAATAGAAGATGAGGCGGTTAAAAAAGGTCCTATTCCTGTCGGAGGGACGGTAGTAACTGGAGCCGGTAAGCTAAAAGCAAGGTATATTATACACGCCGCGGTGATGGGGCAAGATCTTAAGACTGATGCTGAAAAAATTAGGCAGGCAATAAGAAATAGCTTGCTTAGAGGTGATGAACTTGGTATTAAGAGCCTTGCTTTCCCGGCTCTGGGCACTGGTGTTGGTGGTTTTCCTCTGGATGAGTGTGCCAGGATAATGGTTAGCGAGGTACGCCAGTACTCAGCCGGGGAAACAGGACTTAACCGGGTAGTCTTTATCTTGTTTGATCAACCATCTTGCCAGGTATTTAAAAAAGAGCTTGATAAACAATCATGGTAAAGAGGCTAATTAATTTGGTTTAGGCAAAAATCGCTTTTTTTAGCTTGGCGATACACGATATCGTGTAAAACAAAAGGTACAGGGTTATCTGTAGCAACTTAGAGGTGGTGAGGTGATAAATAATCTCTCCGAGAAACAAATTGTCAAGCTCTGGCAGCAGCAATTACTAAGCAGGTCAGAGCTGGTTACTGAGGGTGGTGAGCCGGTAAAGGTAATCTACCCGGGGAGGCTCAATGATGACCGGGGAGCTGATTTCTGTGATGCAGTTATTGCTACCAGTCGAGGGTTAATAAAGGGAGATATAGAACTGCATATTAAATCCAGCGGTTGGCGAATTCACCAACATCACCTAAACCCTGCCTATAATCGGGTAATCCTGCATGTGGTGATGTGGCATGATACTGGGGCAGCTACTACTCCTCAGAATGGAAAGAGTATTCCTATTCTTGCCTTACACAAATACGCGAAAAATCCGTTTGATCAACAGTCTGACGAGGTATATCCTTCCGTTACCTTGAATATGCCGTGCCTTAAAGTGGCTGAGCGTCTAACTGCGAGTACTATAGCTGGATTTCTAGACAGCGCTGGGGGGGAGCGTTTTTTGCTTAAGACTTTTCGGTTTCAGGTGGATTTAGCTGAAATGGGGGTGAGCCAATCCCTTTATAAAGGGATAATGGGTGCCCTGGGTTACGCTAAGAATAAGCTACCCTGTCTAGAACTAGCCCGCCGATTACCACTTCAGTTCCTGGAGTCGACGCCCCGAGATAGAATATCAGACGAAGAGTGTCTTGCCCAACAACAGGCTCTACTATTGGGTACCGCTGGGCTACTTCCGTCGCAATACCATGATGGACTCCGGGGAAACAAATTAGACACTAGGTGGATAGACAGGGTAGAGAGGTTATGGGCTGTTTCTCGCCACTCTGAGGTGATGTCCCGGAATGACTGGTATCTATTTAAGGTTAGACCAAGTAACTTCCCGGTTCGGCGTCTGGTAGCAATGAGTTATCTTATACTCCGTTATAAAGAGAAAGGGATGCTTGAGGCGTTAATCAACATGGTAAAAGAGGTGCAAGTCAGTCAAGGTCACCATAGATTAGAAGAAGGGTTACTGGTTACCACCAATGGTTATTGGGCAAACCACTTTGATTTTGGCTTAAGTAGTCGGGTAAGAACCCCAACTCTTCTTGGTGATGGACGAGCGGCTGATATTATAGTGAATGTGCTCTTACCGTTAACCTTTGCCTGGAGCCGACTCACCTCTCAGCCAGGGCTTAACAAGAAGGCTCTTGACCTTTATTGTAACTACCCTAAGCTGGCAGCAAACTCTGTGGAAAGGCACATGAGGCATCAGCTTGAGCTAAACACCAGTTTGGTCAACTCAGCCCGGCGGCAACAGGGACTAATCCATATCTATAATACCCTGTGCACTCAGGGGAGATGTAACTGCTGCCTTTTAAGCTAGCTTGAGGCTGGGAATGACATCTAAATCTAAACTGTCTATCTTACCGGCTTGGAAGTGGTAATAGCCGCAGGCAGCAATCATAGCGGCATTATCGGTGCATAGTATAGGCTCAGGAATCAGAACCGGGATAGGTGAATTTTCCACCAGCCGACTTCGAAGCAATTTATTTGATGCTACTCCACCGACCAGTAAAATCTGCTTTACCCGGTGCTCCTTGGTTACAGCTACCGTTTTGGTAACCAGGACATCAACCACTGCTTCCTGAAAGCTGGCAGCAGCATCAGCTCTGCTTGAGACCTTATCCTTCTCCACCAAACGGAGCAGGGCTGTCTTGACACCACTGAAGCTAAAGTCGTTAGTCCCTTTAAGCCAGGCACGAGGTAGTTTGAGAGAAGCAGCGCCATTTCTTGCCGCCTGCTCAATGGCAGGACCGCCGGGGTAGCCTAATCCCAATATCCTGGCTGCTTTATCAAAGGCTTCACCGGCAGCATCATCCCGTGTCCGACCCAGTAACACATAATTCCCGTGCCCTTTCATTAATACCAAATCACTATGCCCTCCGGAAGCAATGAGACATATCAAGGGGAAGAGGGGAATAAGCTCAGGATTTTGCTCAATCAGCCAGTTAGCGTAGATATGACCCTCAAGGTGGTTAACTCCGATAATAGGTAATCCATGAGCTGAGGCGATGGCCTTAGCTACGTTTACTCCAACCAGTAGTGAGCCAGCAAGACCTGGTCCAATAGTAACGGCAATGCCATCCAGCTCACTCCAGGCAGTCTTAGCCTGGGTCATTGCCTGCTCAATAATAGGGATGATAGCTAGGATGTGCTGTCTAGAGGCGACCTCAGGAACAATCCCTCCATAGCGAGCATGGATTTCTACCTGTGAGGCAATCTGGTTGGATAGGATTCTAAACCCATCCTCCACCACCGCCGCTGCTGTTTCATCACAAGAGGTCTCGATACCCAGAATTTTCATATATTCCGATTATAGCATAGACGCTAGGGCACAAGCAGCACGCTCTTTTGACACGCCTATTAGCTAATGGTATGATAATATTAAGGTGATTAATCGGGGGTTTGTTTAGTAAAAGGGGAATAATCCTATATGGATAGCACCGAAACACTGTACTTGGTGTTTCTCTTTATTTGCCTAGTATTATCAGCCTTCTTTTCTAGCGCGGAGACAGCCTTTACTGCTCTCCCTAGGTTGAGGGTGGAGCATCTGCTTAGTACCAAGGTAAAGGGAGCAGAACGGATAGCCAGGATGACTCAGCAGCCGGAGAGGCTCTTATCCACTATCTTGTTGGGCAACAACTTAGTAAATACGGCGGCGGCAGCACTGGCTACTGCCCTTGCGATTAAATTCTGGCCAGAATACGGTATTCTTATTGCCACCATAGGTGTAACTATCCTCCTGCTTATCTTTGGTGAAACTACCCCCAAAACCATAGCTATTCGGCATGCTGAAAGGCTAGCCATCCTATTTGCTAGGCCGGTAGAGCTAATGTCGTGGTTGTTTACTCCCTTTGTAGTAGTGCTGAGCTGGATAGCCTCAGGGTTCAGTAAGATAGCTGGAGGGACGCCTGTGTCTAGGTCTCTGATTAGCGAGGAAGAGATTCGGACTATGATATCGGTGGGACATAGAGAGGGAGAAGTGGAAGAGGCTGAGGCCGAGATGCTGCATAAGGTTTTTGATTTTGGTGACCGACCAGTCCGTGAGGTCATGGTGCCACGCCCTGAAGTGATAGGTATTGAGCAAGGCTCTAAGCTGGCTGACTTCCTTGCCCTTTATGCTGAATCCCCTATATCTCGTTTCCCGGTGTATCAAGAGAATATGGATAATGTAGTCGGCATTCTCTCCATAAAGGATGTGCTCATGGCTCAGGCTAAGGGTACTATCAAGAACCAGGCTCCCATTGATGACCTGATTCGTCCTGCTTATTTTACTCCTGAGACCAAGCGTATTAGCGAACTCTTTACTGAGATGAGAGATAAGAACTACCGGATGTGTGTGGTTGTTGATGAGTATGGTGGCACTGCTGGTATAGTTAGCCTCAGTAGGTTGGTTGAGGAGATTGTGGGGCCAGTAGGGGACGAGCTGGCAGCTGCCGAAAAGGAATATGAAGCAATCAATGAATATACCTTCCAAGTCGATGGTGGTATGCGTATCGAGGAAGCTAATGAAGAGATGGACTTGGAATTGCCTGAGGGCGACTATGAAACAGTGGCTGGATTTGTGCTTCACCTTTTAGGGCATATACCTAAAACCGGTGAGCAGCTAAGATATAAAGATTTGAAACTGGTAATAACCAGAATGCGGGAGCTTAAAATCGAGGAAATTCTACTGACCAAGGAGAGACGAAGTAAGGGAAGCGATGCAGCGTCTGCGCGTTAGATTTTGCCGTGGACAAGAACTAAAATTCATTTCCCACCTTGATATAGTGCGCCTGTGGCAAAGAGCACTTCACCGTGCTGGTATACCAATAGCCTACTCAGAAGGATTTAGCCCCCACCCTCGCATATCGCTGGCTGCTCCTCTCCCTGTGGGGGTAACTAGTGAGGCTGAACTAATGGATATTCTTAGCAGTAAACAGGTTTCCCCCCATTGGTTCACTGCTGCCGTAAGCCGACAACTACCTCATGGTATTGAAATACTACAAGTGTATCAAGTAGCCCTAACTATGCCATCTCTGCAGGCACAGGTTCGTTATGCCGAATATAAGGTTGAAGTGCCAACAGAGAAGGGACAAAGGGATATAGAATCAGCTCTTAACGATTTGCTCTCAGTAGAACAACTATCATGGCAGCACCAGAGGGATACCGGCACGCGAAGCTATGACCTGAGGGCTTTAATTGATGGCCTGTGGCTTATTGCGTGCCATCGTCCATATTGTACCATAGGCATGAAGTTGCGTTGTGATAACAGCGGTTCGGGCAGACCAGAGCAGGTTGCTTCGGCTCTAGGTTTTACTCAGCACCCACAATTAATACACCGCACCAGGCTTATCCTGGCCGGAAAATAGTGAGGGTTAATCAATATCATAATCTTTGCACTAGGGGGCTTTGAGAGAAGCGTTTCCAAGGTTATATGATAGTTTTTAAGAGGTAAGCAGAGTTGGCTATCAATAAGCAAGGAAAGGAATTGGTAACTGGGAAGCAGTTGTCACCATTAGAACAGAGGGCGCTGCAATTCATCCAGAAACATAGGCTGGTATTAAACCAGCATGAACTTCTGGTGGCGGTATCCGGCGGACCAGATTCAGTCTGCTTACTCCATATCCTGACTAAGCTTCAGGAGGAATTAGGTATAAGGCTGCATGTGGCTCACCTTAACCACCAGCTGCGAGGTGCTGATGCTGATGCTGATGCTGAGTATGTTGCTGACCTGGCTCATCAACTGGGTATTCCAGCCACTATAGAGAAGCGTGATGTAAAGGCTTATCAAACCCAGCAGCGCGTTTCGTTAGAAGAGGCAGGCCGTGAGGTGCGATATACTTTCATGACTCAGGTGGCAAAGTCTATTGGAGCTAGTCAAGTGGCGGTAGGACATACCTCTGATGACCATGTAGAGACCATACTGATGCATCTAATCCGGGGTGCAGGAACCAGAGGGCTTCGCGGCTTGCAACCAAGTAGTCGGTGGCAGTCTTCAGGGAATAACCTCATTATAATAAGACCTTTATTGCCGCTAAGCCGACAGGAGACAGCCGATTATTGTCACCACTACCAGCTTATGCCTCGTACAGATGCCTCTAACCTGTCATTATCACCGCTAAGAAATAGGATTCGCCACCAACTACTGCCCCTACTGCGGAGCTATAACCCGCGGGTGGCTGAAGCCTTGCTTCGAACAGCCCGTATTGCTGGTGATGACCTTACCTTTCTTGATAGTGAGAGCGTTCGGCTATGGGGTGAACTTGTCCAAAGGCAAGAAAACACGATTATTTTAGATAAGGGAAGGTTTCTTGAGTTGCCTTCTGCCCTACAGCGATACCTGCTTCGAATGTCCATAGAAAAATTGCTAGGTAATCTTAAGGATATTGAGACACGCCATATTGAAGAAATAATGGATGCCTTAGCCAAGCCGGCAGGAAAAAGACTCAATCTGCCCGGAGATCTAAACTTCTTCGTAGACTATGATAAATACTTGATAGGCCCAGATGCAGCCGCTTTATCTCCATTCCCTGTTCTGAGAGGCAAATTCCCACTAAAACTACCTGGTAAAACCCACTTCTCTGGCTGGCGTGTGGTGGCAACCATAATAAGCCGGGAACAGATGACAGAGAAAGATGAGGACTTTACCGCCTACTTTGACCTTAGTAAAGCTGGTGATGAATTATTAGTGCGCCCTCGTCGACCTGGTGACCGATTTCAGCCTCTGGGGATGAGCCAGCCCAAGAAGCTAAACAAGTTTATGATTGACAGCAAAATCTCTTCTGCCTGGCGGCAGCGAATCCCTATCGTTTGCTCACCTGAACATATTCTTTGGGTTGTCGGCTGGCGCATAGATGATAGAGTAAAGGTTACTGAGAGCACTAAGCAGGTTTTACGTCTGAAATTTGAGCGGGACTGAATTAGCCCTACATTACCCGTTTAAGCCTGGGGTTAGGAGTAATGCCGGAAATAGCTCTCCTCCACTCTGAGCTTAATGTTTAAAGTGTCTTACTCCGGTAAAGACCATGGCTATATTGTGCTTATCAGCTGCCTTGATTGAGTCTTCATCTCTTATTGAGCCGCCGGGTTGAATGATAGCAGTTACCCCGCCAGCGGCAGCTGCCTCTACCACATCAGGAAATGGAAACATAGCATCAGAAGCCAGAACGCTGCCCTTAGTCTTCTCTCCAGCCTTCTCCTTAGCTACTTTGGCGCTGACAATCCGACTGGGTTGTCCTGCTCCCATTCCCAGAAGTGTCTTATCCTTAACCAACAAAATGGCGTTTGACTTTACATGCTTAACCGCCCGCCAGGCAAAAAGGAGATCTTCTATCTCAGCTTTGGTTGGTTTGCGCTTGGTTACTGTCTTGAGGTTGACGCTACCTTCGGGTAGAGAATCCGAGTCCTGAATGAGAAACCCACCCTTTACTCGGCGGAAATCAAGATATCCAGTCGGAGCAGTCCCGTAATCCGGGGGTAATTCGGCAACCAGGATACGAAGGTTTTTCTTACTTTTTAATGCCTCCAATGCCTTAGCTTCATATTCTGGCGCAATCACTATCTCATAGAAGGTCTTTCTGATTTCTTCGGCAGTAGCTAGGTCAATGGCTCTATTTACAGCGACAATGCCGCCGAAGGCAGCTACAGGGTCGCCACTGAGTGCCCGCCGATAAGCCTCGGTAATATTCTCGTAGCTGGCAAGACCACAAGGGTTAGTATGTTTGATAACAGCTACTGTTGATGCTGAAAAGTCAGTTGCCACACCCCAGGCAGCATCAGCATCTAGAATGTTGTTAAACGAAAGATCTTTTCCCCATAGCTGTTTTGCCCAGGTAATACCGGTCTCCTGCCCGCTGCCAACTACCTGCTCAGAGTAGAAGGCAGCCTGCTGATGAGGGTTTTCTCCATAGCGGAGTCCATATCGCTTCTTCAGAGCTACGGTCATCTCCTCAGGAAAGCCTTCCATATCCTGTCTCAGATACTGAGAGATAGCGGTATCATAAACAGCTACATGCTGGAAAGCCTTCTGAGCCAATCGTTTCCGTTCGGCTAGAGGCAATTCTCCCTGCTTTAATTTCTCTATAACTGTCTGATAGTCGGCTGGGTCTACGACCACAATAACACTGGGGAAATTCTTGGCCGCCGCCCGAATCATGGTTGGACCACCAATGTCAATATTCTCCAGTGCCTCATCAATGGTAACCCCTTCCTTGGTTACTGTCTGGACGAAGGGATAGAGGTTAATTGCTACCAGGTCAATTGCCTCAATGTTATGCTTGGCTAGCTCTTCCATGTGACTGGGCAAGTTACGTTTAGCTAAAATGCCACCATGAACCGCCGGGTGCAGGGTCTTTACTCTGCCATCAAGAATTTCAGGAAAGCCGGTAATCTCAGAAACACTTTTTACTGGCACTTTAGCCTCTGTCAGTGCCTTTTTAGTGCCACCGGTGCTGAATATCTCAAATCTTAGCTGATTCAGCCCTTGGGCAAAATCAGCTACATCAGTTTTGTCAGAGACGCTAATAATAGCTCGCATAAACACTCCTTTGTTTTTCTATTTGATGACTACTCTTGTCTTCCCTGCTTGTTTCATCACCTCACCGATAATCTTTGCTTCAGGTAGGGCTTTGGTTGTCTGGTTGACATCCTTGGGTGAGCAAATGAGCACCATACCGATACCCATATTAAACACACGGTACATCTCGTTTCGGCCAACATTACCTTGTTGCTGAATAAGCTGGAAAATAGGGGGTATAGCCCATGCCTGACTATCAAACTTTGCCGTCATACCCTGAGGCAAAATTCTGGGCACATTACCAATTAAACCGCCACCGGTAATATGTGCCATACCCTTAATAATCGGCAGCAGTAGTTTCAACTGATGATAGTAGCAGCGATGAGGTTCCAGTAGCTCTTCACCCAGGGTTCGGTTCAACTCAGGGTAATAAGTATCTAGCGCTGGTTTGGTTTCACCGAAAATCTTACGCACCAGAGAATAACCATTGGTATGCAACCCATTGGAGGGCAAGCCGATAATGGTATCACCAACAGCAATCGTCTTTCCCATAATAATCTTTTCCTTCTCCACTACCCCGATGATAAAACCTACCAGGTCATAATCCTCTCCGGCATATATTCCGGGCATCTCGGCTGTTTCACCACCGATCAGAGCACAACCAACCTCACGGCAGGCTTGGGCTAATCCTTTGGCAATAGCTTCCACTTTTTCTGATGTCAGCTTGCCAATACCGATGTAATCCAGGAAGAAGAGCGGCTCAGCGCCACATGTTAGTATGTCATTAACGCAATGATTGACTATATCAATACCAATGGTATCGTGCTTGGCTAATGCGTTGGCAATCTTGAGCTTGGTACCTACCGAGTCGGTACTGGATACCAATACTGGTTTCTTATATCCCTTAAACTCAAAGAGCCCGCCAAAGAAGCCAACACCACTCAAGACCTCGGAACGGAGGGTAGACCGGGCATGTTTCTTAATCAGATCTTTTACCTTGGCGGCAACATCAATATTGACGCCGGCTTTAGCATAGGTTTCTTTAATCTACCTTGCCTCCTGTGGTGAAGATCGCTTTTCTAAAAGCTATGTCGCTTATTTCTTCTTGCGGGCCGCTGCCAAAGGTGCTACAGCAATCCAAAGTGTGATAGTGATTAACATTGCTAGCGGGTAGTTAATATCTGCCATACCTATCTTTGGAGCAATGACGCCCCAGAGAAGCATGAAGAAGAGAGAGCTCAGAAAGAAGCCGGGGATAGCTGCCAGTATTGTAAAGTAACCCATCGTATTAACCCTCCTTTTTATGTTTATCCACGAACCGTTTCATTCTGGATAGTGCCTCTTCAATATCAACTAAAGAGGTGGCATAACAGCAACGGACGTATCCTTCACCACATTGTCCAAAAGCTACTCCGGGAACTACGGCTACTTTTTCCTCAATGAGGAGTCTTTCGGCAAATTCCTCTGAGTTCATACCGGTACCTTTTATTGATGGGAAGGCATAAAATGCACCGTGTGGCTCAAAACAGGGTAAACCAATATCGTTTAATCCTTTGACTATAACCAGGCGACGCCTGTTGTATTCTTCAGCCATCTCGGCGGTGCTGGCTTCACCTGATTTTAGTGCCTCAATAGCGGCTACCTGTCCCATTATAGGGGCGCAAAGCAAAGTATATTGGTGAATCTTGGTCATGGCGGTGGTAATCTCTCTGGGAGCTGCCGCGTAGCCAATGCGCCAGCCGGTCATGGCGAAAGTCTTGGAGAATCCACCGAGAAGGATGGTGCTCTCTTTCATTTCAGGCAGTGCCGCCAAGCAAGTATGCTCCACGTCATAGACTAGCTTGGCGTAAATCTCGTCAGAGATTACTAATAGCTTATGTCGCCGGGCTACTTCGGCTATTTGTATTAGTTTGTCTCGGTTCATTACTGCCCCCGTAGGGTTGGCGGGATAACCGATGAGTATCGCCTTGGTTTTGTCGGTAATCCTTGCCTCGATATCGGCGGCACTAATCTCGAAGTTATTTTCCTCGTTAGTGGGCACCATAATTGGTGTCCCTCCAGCCAGAATGACACAGGCATCATAGGAGACATAGTGAGGATCGGGCATAATGACCTCATCACCGGGGTCAAGGATAGCTCTCATTGCCAGGTCTAATGCTTCACTAACCCCAACTGTTATTAGAAGTTCACCATCTGGGTTATATGCCAGGTTATAGTTATTCTTCAGGTAGCGTGACAGTTCTTGTCGTAGCTCAGGCATGCCCAAGTTTGAGGTATACATCGTGTAGCCCTTTTCCAGCGAGTAGATGGCTGCCTCGCGAATATGCCACGGGGTGGTAAAATCAGGCTCGCCAACCCCGAGTGAGATTACCCCTTCAATAGAAGCGAGGAGGTCGAAGAACTTTCTTATCCCGGAAGGGACTATTCGGTTCACCCGCTGTGAGGTAAGGCGCTGTTGTTTAATTGGGGGTTTAGTTGACATAAAAACTCCTGAAGGCAATTAGAGTGTTACCGTCTGCCGTTTAACCTCTGCCTTTCCCTCTAGAATTTCACCATCCTCTTTATATCGCTTAAGCACAAAGTGAGTAATCGTCCCCTGAACTCCTTCAATAGGGGCCAGCTTTTGAGCTACGAAATCAGCTACCTCGTGCATGGTTTTACCGGCTATCAGAACCAGCAGGTCGTAGGTTCCTGAGATGAGATAAACGGTGCGAGCCTGGGGGAAGCGGTAGATACGCTCAGCTATGGAATCAAAGCCAACGTCTCTCTGGGGGGTAATCTTAACCTCTATTAACGCCCATACCTGCTCATTCCCCACCTTTTCCCAGTTGATTATGGTTTTGTATTTCAGGATAGTTCGGTCTTTCTCGGCTTGCTTAATAGTCTTGGCTACCTCATCGTTGGAGGTGCCAGTCATAGTTGATATTTGTTTGGTGGTAGCATGGGCGTCGTTTTCCAGTATTTTAAGGATGTCTTTTAACATTGTCCTTACTCCTTAACCAGCTCGATTAGTGACCACTGATTTTCTGTCTCATTATAGCAGAGTTGGAACCGTTTGTTATCCCTGGTTCTGACTTGAAAATGTCTTTCTCCCGGCTCCTGCCAGGCTCTTTCTATCTCATCAACCTCATATTCCACACATTGCCACCGGAAAGACTCAGGTCTTTCGGCATAGGTATGCCCCGAATAGCAATTGACTTTAAGGTTATTCACCCCACCCCTTTTAGACCAGCCTTATGTCTTTGTGAGGGATAGAGTCCCGAAGCAATCACAAGAGATAACAATTAGGTAACCCTCCCCCTGTTTCCCCCTCCCCCTTGATAAGGGAGGGGGAAGTAGTTATATAAGAGAGGCGGAGCCTCTCTTGGACTCTCTCACTTTGTAACTTTTAAGTGGTCTTTCACCCGTTTTACTATGGCATCGAGCTGATCAAGGTCATCAGGCTTAAAATAATCGGTAAAATATCCTTTGCCATTGGAATATTTTAGAATATTCCGCATATCAGATAGTTCAACAGGCACTGGATATCGGCTTTTCCACTTTGATTGCCTAGAGAGCCTAATTAGAATATCCTCCTCCTTAATATTCATTTTTATATTTGCTTCTTTAGACAATTTTGAAAGGTTATGCTTTTTAATTAAGTTAGGTAATCCTCCTGTTTGAGCAAACTGACTACGAATTTCGTCACTTCGGTCTCGAATTATTAAAGCCTTAAATAAATTCTCAAGGGCGTATGAAACAAGAATGAAATACGGACCATGTAGATCCGATGGGGGCGTTTTTGGAGGTAGTCCTCCTTTGTTGTACCTTCCCTCTTTGGCATTAGTCAGGACGACATTCCAAAATTCTCGTAGTTGTGGCTCTAATATCTTTGATGCTTCAAGCAGTTTATCAGCTTTTTCCAGCCAGGACCACAGATTAAGCAGCTGATCTAAATAAAGAACAACAAATTGTGGATGTCGTGATAAAGGATTCTTTTTAACCACCTAATTTTATTCCCTCATTTTATCAACAACTTATATATTCGGCTTCCTCTTATGCCACTCGGTTGCCTGCTGGTAGGCGTGGGCGATTTTTAAGATGGTTTCCTCGGCAAAGGGCTTGCCGATAATCTGCATTCCTATCGGCAGCCCGTCGGCAAAGCCGGCGGGAATGGAAATAGCCGGCACTCCGGCAATGTTTATCGGCAGGGTGCAGACATCACTCAGGTACATCTGGAGCGGGTCATCTACCTTCTCGCCAATCTTGAACGGGACAGTGGGCGAGGTTGGCGTTACCAGGGCATCAAATTTTTCAAATGCCTGGTCAAATTCTTGCCTTATCAGAGTACGTACTTTCTGGGCTTTGAGGTAATAAGCATCGTAATAACCGGCAGACAGGGCGTAGGTTCCCAGCATGATGCGCCTTTTTACCTCGGCACCAAAGCCATACTGGCGAGTCTTTTCCATAGCGTCCCACATACTGTCGGCATCTTGGCAGGAGAAGCCATACTTTACTCCATCATAGCGAGCCAGGTTAGCCGAAGCCTCGGAGGGGGCAATAATATAATATACCGCCAGGGCATAAGGAGTATGGGGCAGTGATACTTCCCAGTCTATCCTTGCTCCCAGCTCTTCAAGCTTATTGATAGCCGTTCTCATAGCTGTTGCCACCTCAGTTTGCATTCCCTCAACGAAATACTCCTTGGGGACACCGATATGTAGTCCTTTAATGTTGGCAGTCAGGCATTGGGTATAATCAGGAATGGGGTAGGGAACTGAGGTAGAATCTCTGGGGTCGTAACCGGCGATGGCATTCAACACCAGGGCGCAATCAGTAACATCCTGAGTTAAAGGTCCAATCTGGTCAAGGGAGCTGGCAAAGGCAATCAGACCATATCGGCTTACCCTGCCGTAGGTGGGTTTAAGACCGGTTACACTGCAGAAACCAGCCGGCTGACGAATGCTCCCCCCGGTATCTGAGCCCAGAGCGTAGATAGTCTCGCCGGCAGCTACTGCTGCTGCTGAGCCGCCGCTACTTCCTCCGGGAACGCGACTTAAATCCCAGGGGTTATGAGTAGTAAACAGGGCGGAGTTCTCGGTAGACGAGCCCATAGCAAATTCATCCATATTTGCCTTACCGATAACTACTACATTGCGATCATTCAATTTTTCTACCACTGTGGCATTATAGGGGGGCACGAAATTTTCTAGCATCTTCGACGAGCAGGTGGTTTTTGTTCCTTTAGTGCACATATTGTCCTTGATAAGCACCGGGATGCCGGTAAGGGGGCTAATATCACCAGCGGCAATAAGCTCATCGGCCTTTTGGGCTTGCTTTAGCGCTAGCTCATCAGTAATGGTAACCAGGGCACGAACCTCTGGCTCCACCTTGTGGATACGCTCCAGGCAGGCTTTAGTTAATTCAACTGAGGACAGCGTCTTAGCCTTGAGTAGCTCGTGTGCTTCGTGAATTGTCAACTGGTGTATTGTCATTCTAGTACTGCTCGCACCCTGAAGAAGTTTTTTTCTTTTTTAGGGGCATTAGCCAGAATCTGGCTCGGGGGGAGGGAAGCGGTTACTTCATCGTCCTTGGTTACATTTTGGAGAGCGATAGATTGGGCGGTAGGTGGGATATCTTTGGTATCTACCTGCTGTAACGCCTCAAAGTTCTCCAGAATATTAGATAGTTGCTCACCGAGTCTATCTACTTCAGCCTCGGTCAGACCCAGTCGAGCCAGCAGGGCAATATGCAGCACTTCTTTACGTGATAACTTCATTGCTACCAATTATAGCATTCATATTTGAGTATCGGCAACAGGAATAATCCTGCTATAATAAGTTGTGGGAAATAGATGAGTAAAAAGATAACGGCTAGGTTTGTATGGGCTGTTTTGAGCACCTTGCTAGAGGAAGCAGCCCTGGCGTTAATTGTGCTTTTGGGTTTGCCCAGGCTAGGCGTTCAGCTCCCTCAGTGGGGTCTTATTATCTTGCTTATTGGCTTGATGGTAGCCTGGGGTGCTGGTGCGACTATTTTTTATTGGAAGGGTAGCCGAGCCCTTAAATTGAAGCCGGTAGTCGGTTTGCCAAGTATGATTGGTGGCAAGGGCAAAGTAGTAAGCCAGCTAGCTCCGGAGGGTATGGTCAAGATAAAGGGTGAGCTCTGGGTGGCAAAATCGGTAAGTGGGAGGATAGACCCCGGTGATAAAGTTATTGTGATGGAACAAGACAGACTTAAGCTTATCGTGCGTAAGAGTAGCGCTAGCGATTTAGAGAAAGCTGAATAGCCGGTATGGTTTAGAGTGAAGGTTCGCGCGGCTTATAGACGAAAGAGGTTACGGTTAGGGCTATCCCAACAATCAAAATACCGAGGCTGAACCATTGTAGCGGAGCCAAGAAGTCATTAGCGAACTGTAGCAGCCACCCCTGTAAGAAAGAGGGGATATCCATTTTTGCTAGCTGTGCCCCACCGAAGTATTTAGCTGTAAGAACGCCGGCAAACGATAGAGCCCCAACAGGCAAGAAGGTGCTGCCTAACTGGCGGGTAATGCTCCTTATCTGGAGACGATTTATGAAGACGATACCTGCGATTAGCAGTACCATAAAGACAATCAGAAGTTTGTATGTGAGCTGGAAGTAGCCAACATACTGCCTTGCCTGCTCAAGTCCTTCCTCAGCCGTTGCCAATGCTTCAGCAAGCTGGGCTGGCATCCCCGGTGGGATTATGGCATCATCGAGGGCAAAGGTTTCTGGTAGCATTGCGGTAGCTTCAGCGAAATACTGCTCAAAATACTGGTCAATCATACTCTGAGGTAGTTGAGCTGCCTCTGGGGGTAGTGATTCTATGAAGATTTTCTTCAGAGGCTCTCTCAGGCTTTCCACTACTGGTTCCAGAGAGATTTCTATCTGTAAACTCTGGCTTTCTCCCAGCAGGTAATCTGCTATGGGGCCAGTAGCAGCGACTAGTTCTGCTTTTATCGCGGGTTCAAGTTCAGTGATTGCTTCATTCAGATACTCGGTTATAAACTGCATGTCTTCAGAGATTTGCTCGGCGAATTGCTCACTAAGAAACTCCTCGACTAAGACGGATATGTCTAGTTCCTCCATTAGGGAGGCAATAAAATCTGGACTAAGGAAAGTATTTTTTAGTGTGAGCGCTAAGTCTATGCTTTCACTTCTCCCTAATAGGTAATCATAAACAGGGTCGATGGCAGCGCCTATTTGTTCTTTTACTATGGGTTCAAATTTGGCGATAGTATTAACTAGGGCAGTCTTAAACTCTTCTGGGAACTCTTCTCCAGACGTTTGCTCACTAAGGATTTCTTCCACTATTGTGGATACATCAATGCTGTCCAGTTCGCGGGTGATGAAGTTTGGATTGAGGATAGTGCTATTTAGCAGAAATAATAAACTGAAAATGGATAGAGACAGACCAAGAAGTAAATTTAATATAGTGAGAGCGAAACCCTTAAGAATTTTCACTTAAATAGCATACTCCAACGTGCCAGTTGTCATAATAATGACATACATGTTACTACGACGATACCTTGATGTCAACCCCGAGGTATAATCTAGATATAGCCTGCTCGTTTCTTTGACTATATGATGGGTCTTACTTCCTGCTCATCTCGGTCAGCAGCCAGGAGGTCCATTCCTGAATTCCTTGCCCGGTAACACAAGAGATCTGGAATATTTCTGCCTTTCCGTTTATCCCTTTGACTGCCTGAGAAAAGACCTGAATATCAAATTTTATATATGGTAGAAGGTCGATTTTATTTACTAGTACGACATCTGTTTTATTGAACATTAAAGGATACTTAAATGGCTTGTCATCACCTTCAGGGACGCTTGAAATCAAAATCTTTTTATGCTCACCAAGATTAAAATCTGCAGGACAGATTAAATTGCCCACATTCTCGATAAAGAGTAGATCGATATTCTGTAAGGGCATGTTGCTGAGGGCGTTTGAAAGCATATTAGCGTCAAGATGACAAGCCCCACCAGTGTTAATCTGGACTACCGGCACACCCTCTTTACCTACTAGCTCAGCATCTATGCTTGAACTTATATCGCCTTCAATAACACCGATCTTGGTTTTCCCTTTCAGCCCTTTTATTGTTTCCAGAATAAGGCTGGTCTTGCCAGCGCCCGGTGAGGACATTAAGTTCATAGCAAATACACCTTTACTATTAAGTAAATGATGATTCGTCTGTGCTATCTGCTCATTAGCACTAAGAATGTCTTTCAGAACCTTTATTTTCATCTATTCCACCTCAATACTTTCTACAAATAATTCTTGACCGGCTATAATTTCCATCCCATTGCTCCCACAATGGGGACAAGTCCAATCGAATTCTTTGAGTTTAAAGGTCTCGTTACAGTTCTGACACTTAGCCTTTGGTGGAACCATGGTCAAAGAGATAGTAGCCTCCTCAGCAAGGGTTCCCTGGCTAAGAAAATTGAAGTAGAACTGTACACAGTCGCCAATAACCCCGGTCATTTCTCCGATAACCAGGTTGATTTTGTCCACTTTCTTAGCTTTAGCTTTCTCGGCTTGTTCCAGAACAAGGTCGAACATACTCTGAGTTATGGCCAGTTCGTGCATTTTAGCATATCCTCGGCAATAGGTCTCCAACCAACATGTCAACTATTCGGGAGGCTCCCAGGCAGGTTTTCATTACCACCCGGCCGGGGTGTTCAGCTTGTACCTCACCGATGATAGCTGCGTCTTTTGCGTAGTGGTTTTGTTGCATCGCTTTGAGAACTTTGTCGGTGTCTTTAGTTGGGACTATAGCCACCAGCTTGCCTTCATTGGCTACATAAAGAGGGTCGAAGCCTAACATTTCGCAGGCAGCGAGAACCTCTTCTCGCACTGGTATTTTTCCCTCTTCAATCCTTATACTTACTTTTGATTGCTTTGCCAGTTCATTTAGGGTAGTAGCTAGCCCTCCTCTGGTGGGGTCTCGTAAGCAGTGGATATTTGGGCTGGCTTCAAGCATTTCAGCCACTAAGCTGGCAAGTGGAGCACAATCGCTCTCAAGTTGTGTCGAGAAGCTTAACCCTTCTCGTTGGCTAACCACAGCTATGCCATGGTCACCTATAGGTCCACTTAAGAGCACCTTGTCCCCCGGGCTTGCGTTGCTGCCAGAGATGTTAATCCCCTTTGCTATTATGCCTATACCAGCGGTGTTGATAAAGAGCTTATCGGCGCTACCTCGATTTACTACTTTGGTGTCCCCGGCGACGATTTTCACATTTGCTTCTTGGGCTATTTTATAAATAGAATCCACAATCTGATTCAGTTCACTTTGGGGAAGCCCTTCTTCAATGATGAAGGAAAGAGATAAATAAAGTGGTTTAGCACCGGACATAGCCAGGTCATTCACCGTGCCGCAGACAGCGAGTTTACCAATGTCTCCACCGGGGAAGAAGATAGGGTTCACTACGTAGCTATCGGTGGTGAAAGCTAGCCTGCCGCTGAGGTCAAAAACGGCTGAGTCATCCAATTTAGCTAAAAGAGGATTACCAAAAGCTTTGAGAAAACCCTTCTCCACCAGTTCGTGGGTTAGTTTTCCTCCACTACCGTGGGCTAGTAGGATTTTATCCTCCAATTCCTTCTCCATAAAGGTAATAAGCAGAGCAACTGCCCTCAGAAGAGACCATGCACGGTCCTACTGGATATTGTGGGGTGCAGGCTTTACCAAAGAGCCGGCAATCAGCAGGGGTTTTAACCCCTCTCAGAATGTCACCACAAATGCAGCCTGCGGGCTCATAAGTAGGTCCGGGGTTAATATCAAAGGCAAGTTCAGCATCAAAATACTGATATTCTTTCCTCAGCTTTAAGCCGCTACTAGGAACCTCTCCTATCCCTCGCCATTGAGCGGGGCAAGGTTCAAATACCTGTTTCATAAGCTTTAGAGCCTGTTGGTTGCCTTCAGGACGTACTCCTCGTCGGTAAGCAATTTCAACCTTGGACTCGCCATTTTCAATTTGAGCTACTAGCATATCGACGCACCGCAGAATATCTAAGGGTTCAAAACCAGAAACCACACAGGGAATGCCGTAATCTTGGGCAATAAATTCCCAAGGGTGGGAGCCAATGATGGCGCTTACATGTCCAGGGCATATAAGTCCCTGGAGTTTGACCTCGCCTGAGTTAAGAATGGCGCGAATCACCGGGGGGCAAAGCTTGTGTAAGGAAAGAACATAATAATTCTTTACTCTTTTCTCTCTTGCCTGAAGGATAGAAGCGGCAATGGTTGGGGCGGTGGTCTCAAACCCAATACCGAGGAAGACCACCGATTTAGTTGGGTTCGCCCCGGCTATTTTAAGAGCATCCATAGTGGAATACACTATGCGTACATCGGCACCATCAGCTTTAGCCTTCTGTAAGCTGGAGCGGCTCCCAGGGACTTTGAGCATATCGCCGAAGGTGGTGATGATTACATCTGGGATTTTGGATAAGGCAATTGCCTTATCAAGGTCAGCGTTGGCGGTAACACATACCGGACAGCCTGGTCCGGATACCATTTCAATGGTTTCAGGCAAGACTTGGCGGATGCCATATTTGAAGATGGTTACTGTATGTCCACCACAGAACTCCATGAAACGCACCGGTTTCTGGGACCGGCGATGAATTTGGGCAATTAATCCCTCAGCCAGCTCAGAGCGCCGAAATTCAGTAATAAATTTCAACCTTTCTCCTCAGCCGCCTCGGCTACTTCCTGCAAGAGTTTCAGGGTTTCTTCAGCTTCTTCTTGGTCCAGGATATTTATGGCATAGCCAGTGTGAAGTAGTACGTAATCACCTACTTTAGCTTCCGGGGTGAGCCAAAGGCTAATCCGACGAGTTATGCCGCCTATCTCAACCTCAGCCTCTTTATCTTCTATTCGTTTGATTAGTGCTGGAATAGCCAGACACATAGTTTTGTGCCTCCTAACTAAATACTAGCAAAGTGGGCAACCACTGCTTGCCCCAGGGAAATCCCACCATCATTACAGGGCACCAGATGGTGAGTAATTACGCTAAAGCCCTCTTTCTGTAAGGCAGAGGTGACTAACTTCAAGAGTAGCCGATTTTGAAAAACGCCACCGCTTAATGCTACCTTGGTTAGCCCGGTGTCTTCGTCAATTAATTTACACATCCTGGCGATTATTTGAGCCACAGTGTTATGGAATTTGAGGGATATTATGGGGATAGAAATTTGATTTTTCACATCTTGAACGATTGCTGAGAATAGTTCTGTTAACCTTACCACTCTCATTCCTTGATGCTTAGCAATGGAGAAAGGATAGGCTTTCAATTCAGGCTCGGCTACTTCATTCGGAGTTAGCATCTCCAGTTCGATGGCTGCCTGAGCCTCATAGTCTATTTCCTCTCTCACTCCCAGCAAGGCTGAAACAGCATCAAAAAGTCGCCCAGCACTTGAGGTCAGGGGAGAGTTTATCCCCCGTTTTAGTTGCTGTTTTATTATCTCAAGTTCAGTTGAGTCAAGTTTGCTGATGGGAAGACCGGCTAAGGAAAAGTCTTCTCCCAGCAAAGTATAGAGATAGCTTAAAGCCATACGATAGGGCTTTTTTATAGCAGCGGCACCACCGGGTAGAGGGACATATTCCAGGTGTCCCACCCTTTGGAAACTACGCCAATCAGCGACTAGAAATTCCCCTCCCCAGATTGTGCCATCGGTGCCATACCCCGTACCATCGAAAGCTACCCCGATAACAGGTTCTTCAACCCCATTCTCTACCAGGCAACTTACAATATGGGCATGATGGTGCTGAACAGGGATAAGGCTTAAAGCTTGTTCTGGGCCAACCTGAAGAGCATATTTTGTGGTGAGATATTCAGGGTGCATATCATAAGCCATGATTTCAGGTTCGATGCGAAATAGTTTTTTATAAAGCTCAATAGTATTTTCAAAGTGCTCCAGGGTTTCCTCATTCTCCATATCACCGATGTGCTGACTTAAGAAGGCATGCGCATCTTTGGTAAGACAAAATGTATTCTTTAGCTCTGCTCCGCAGGCAAGGATTTGCTTTGCTCTAAAAGGAAGAAAAATGGGGTATGGGGCATAGCCACGCGCCCGTCTTATAACCTGAGGTATGTCTTCCACCATATAGACGCTATCATCATATCGAGCAGAAATATCCCGGTTGTGCCGCAAGAAATAATCAGCAATGCTCCCAAGTCTTACTGAAGCTTCATTATTGTCTTTGGCAATAGGTTCTTCACTAAGATTGCCGCTAGTCATGACCAGCGGAAGACCAGCCTCTCTTACTAGGAGGTGATGCAAAGGGGTATAAGGAAGCATGACCCCAAGATATCTTAAATTTGGAGCTACTGCCGGGGAGATATTGGATAAGCTGCGCTTCCACTTCAGGAGCACAATCGGGCACTCAAGAGATTGAAGAAGTTTTCTCTCCTCAGCAGATACCAGGCAGTGTTTTTCAATTTCTTTAAGAGTGGCCATCATAATGGCTAAGGGTTTGGAGGGGCGCCTTTTCCTGCTCCTTAAAAGATTTATCGCTTTCTCGTTGGTGGCATCGCAAGCAAGCTGAAATCCGCCTAACCCCCTGAGAGCCAGGATTTTTCCTGTTTTTAAGAACTCGCTGGCCGTCTTAATAGCATCATTACTCTCAATAGGGTTACTATCACCATCGACTATCTCTAAGCGAGGGCCGCACTTGGGGCAGGCATTGGGCTGAGCATGGAAGCGCCGGTCTAAGGAATTATCATATTCCTGTTGACATTCAGGGCACATTTGGAACTTATGCATGGTAGTTTTGGGGCGGTCATAAGGGATGTCTTCAATAATAGTGAACCGAGGTCCACAGTTAGTGCAATTGGTGAAAGGGTAATGAAAGCGGCGGTCGGCAGGGGATAGGATCTCTCTCTGGCAATCTTCGCAGGTAGCAATATCCGGTGACACTAGCTGGTATTTTCCCTCTTGGCTCAGACTTTCCCAGATTTGGAACTTGACATAACCTTTTAGAGAATGAAAAGTAGTTTCAACCTTTTCAATGCGTGCCATCGGAGGAGCTTTTACTTTAAGGTCGCTCAAGAAATTCTCCAGGGTTTCTTTACCTCCCTCTACCTCAATCTCTACATTCCCTGAAGTGTTACGCACCCAACCCATTAAGTTGTGCTTGTGAGCTAACCGATAGACGAATGGTCTAAAGCCAACTCCCTGCACCACCCCTCGTACGCTTATCTTGGCTAATTTCTTTACTCCCGCCAGCACCATTTGTTTTCCCCTACATTGGATTGGTTATGTGGTGACCCTCCAACCACTTAGCTGGTAATCCCTGGGAGGGCGAAATTCCTTAAGGTTCTGTAGCTTACCCTGTTTCTTCAGTTGCTCATATATCAGAATCCAGCCACAGTCCCTGTCTGGGCTGAGTTCACACTTACCCTCTTTACTTCCCCCACAGGCACCATTAAGTAATCCTTTGCTGCACCTGGCAACAGGACAGATACCGCCAGTCAGGGCTATGAGGCAATCTCCACAGCCAGCACACCTTTCTTCTAAGATACCTGCTTCTCTTTCCTCGGCTCCCATGAAATGGGTATTCTGCGCCGGGAAAGCAGGAATTTCAGGGAAGAGTTCAGCTAAGGTTTGCACCCCTATCCCACAAGCCAAGGATAGCACTGCCTCCACCCCATTTATTTGAGGCTTAAGTGCCGAAGCGGTCAAGTAATAATCGCACTGTTTTGTCGTTGTGGTTGTTTTAAAATGGAAGTTTTTATTTCTCAGCTTTCCACCCAGCTCGAGCAATTGACTCAGGGTATTAGCCTCTCTTAAGCCCCTCGGTGGCTGGGTGCAGCCATCACAACCGGCTATCAAGACATTGGTATAGGGGGAGATAAAATCTAGAATCTCATCCAAAGGTTTCTGTGTTGTTACTATCATTCTTTCCCTTCCTTTGAACAAATAGCTTCTATTTTTTGATTAAACTGCTCTAATTCTTTATCGAGTCTCTCAGGGTATCTCGGAGCTACTGTGCAGAAATGAAGCCTTTCTTGCAAACCTATCTCACTTAGTTTTTCCCTTAGTCTTGCTACCGAGTGCTGCGTCTTCCCGCTCACTTTCTCTTGCTTGCAATCATCTTCAGAGCAAGCCACTATCAAAACTCCATCTACGCCTTTCTGGAAAGCTCCCAAGATGTGGGCGATGTCAACCCTGGCGGCGCATGGCAAATCTATAATACCAATATTTGATACCAGTTCTTCATTCAGCGGTGGAAGAGCAGCCCATTGGCAGCGGAACACCAAAATTTTGGGCGACTTTATTTTAGATGATAGCTTGGAGATTAAAGTTGAAATGCGTTCCCCCTCCCAATTTTCTAGTTCCAGGGCTAGAGACGGACACATGGCGACACACAAGCCACAACCCCGACAGGCAGTCAAATCAAAACTGACTGCCCCTGGACTCTCCAGTTTAGCCGCATCATAAGGGCAGTAAAAGACGCAATTACCACAGGCTATGCACAAATCTGTATTGACTTTTACCTTCAGGCTGTTTCGTTTAAAGGTTATAACCTCTTTACCGTAGCCAAGCTGTTCTAGCAGGAGATTGAAGGCTAAGGTTCTGCGTGCGGTGACTGGGCTTCCTCTCTCAAATCGGCAGTAATCCTCATCGCAGGCAAGGACATGAATTTTCTTTATTCCTATAGCTATGGCTTTCATAAATACTTCATCTGGGATGCGACCAACGCAAGGAACAGATAGAGGGATAAATTCCGTTACTCCAAATAGCTTCTCTACCACGGCAAAGTCAGGAGCACTTCCTTTACACATAATCACCAGTGTATCGCGGTCATACTCTCGTTTCGCTCTCTCCAGATAGCTTGTTAAGGAATCTGTGTCGTAGTAGATGGTGTCAATGGCTTTAGCCGGACAAGCGGAGTAGCAAAGCCCACATACCTGGCACTTTTCTATCTCTAGGAGAATCTTGCTAGTTTCAAGGTCCTTTTTTAATGCCTCATAGGGGCAGAGAGTAGAACAGATAGAGCAACTACTACAGTAGTCCTCCTTTATCTTGAGTGCGGTTATTTCTTCAGTAACTTGCATGCTCAATTCAACCCTTCTTTCTCATTTAGTGTTAAGAGGACCAAATTTTGTGACTTCATCGATAAATTCGTTCACTCTTGAAGTGCCGGCAAGGCCTGCTCTGGCATAGGAACACCAGTTGCAGCAGAAAACTATGACTTTAGGCTTGAAATCCGTTATAGCTTCTCCTCTTCCACTATTTGCCGGGCAATGGGTGGTATCCTTTCCCTTACCTCTTCAGTGCACTCTTCACCAAAGGTTAAATTTGACTTTATCTCTACGGCATATAGGCTAATATATTTGGGCATCTTATATCCCATCTTTTGCCCCAGCTCGAATGCAGTGGCAATATTTATACCATGAGAGGGGAGGAAATCCACAGTAGGCTTCAAATCTTCTAGTCCTAGCTTATAGAGCTCTCCTGGTTTACCCTGCCCGGTTTTTATAGAGTCGATGATGATGAGTCTGTCATAGCCTGCTACAAGGTCGAGGAGGGTAATTCCGGCTTCACTTGTCTCCATCACTTCTAATTCAGGATTCTCCTCCTTGAGCCTCTGGGCAATTTTGATTCCCACTCCGTCATCAGTAAGAATTGGGTTCCCGATTCCTAAGATAAGCGTGCGCATCCTTTGTTTTCTATCATCCCTTTCCGGTAAAAGTGGTCACTAGACAGCAATTACTTCTTTAACCTCGGGTATTTGTGCTTTTAGTACCCGCTCAATTCCCATCTTTAAGGTCATAGATGCCATCGGGCAACCGGCACAAGCTCCTTTGAGCTCTACCTTAACCACCCCTTCATTCACATCTACCAATTCAACATCGCCTCCATCTCTCTGCAAAGCGGGTTTTATTTCGGCTAACACTTTTTCTACCTTCTCTCGCATGACTTGCCTCCTTATCCATTTCTTTTCAATGTTTTTACCAAGTTCTCTTTAGAATCATATACGTTCACCTCAAGTGGCATTCTTCCTGGAAGTGAATGGGTAGCACAAGCATGGCAGGGGTCATAAGCCCTGAATGCCATCTCGATCATGTTGAGGATTCCATCGGAAACCTCGCCATTTTTAATAAGCGACTTGGCTGCTTTCTCAACTGACATGTTAATAGCAGCTGAGTTATTTTGGGTGGCTACAATCAGGTTAATTTTGGTAAGGATTCCCCTTTCATCGGTTTGGTAGTGATGAATAAGAGTCCCCCGTGGTGCTTCAACTATTCCTATTCCCTCTTTGGGAGTTGCCGTAGGTAGATTTACTATATCAGGAGAAGTAAGCTCAGGGTCATGAGCCAGTTCCAGGACTCTTTCTGAGGCGTAGAGTGCCTCAATGAGTCGAGCCCAGTGAAAAGCCAGAGTACTATGAACTGGTTTCCCCCCCAATACTGAATACATTTTTTCATAGGCTTCCTGGGCCAGCGGTGTTGCCATCCCATCAGCCACATTCAGTCGAGCTAACGGGGCTACTCTAAAAACGCCGCTAGCTTCCCCATCAACAAATCCCTTCCAACCGATATTCTTAAGATAGGAGAATTTCACATAAGTCCAAGGCTCAACATGCTCCCTGATATGGTCAAGATATTGCTGAGGTCTAAACTTGGCAAATTCTTTACCATTCGGATCAACTACTCTTATAAGTCCATCATAGAAGTTTACCTTGTTATTCTCATCCACCATCCCCATATAATATGTTCTATGCTTGTAGATATCTCCAGTTATGAGGTCAACATAATCTTTATTTTTAAGCACTACATCACCAAAAAAGCTGAGGGCAAATTTGCAAAACCCCACTGCATATTCACCAGCCTCAATGATTGTTTTTCTTTCTTCTTCAGAAATCGCTTTTGATACTCCTCCGGGCAACCCGCAGGTAGGCATAACCGGCTTGCCTCCGATTATTCTCAGCACATTCCTGAGCCTTTTCCGCATTTCTATTACCTTCCCACCGACTTCTAATCCCACCTTACCAATAACTCCTAGGATATTTCTCTCTGCAGCCGGTGCTTGCGGACCAATCACAAAGTCGGGGCCGCCTAGGAAGAAAAAGTGTAATATGTGGTCTTCAGCTTGGAAGGCATTGTACATAAGCTCTCGTATCTTTTTCGCTGTTGGGGTTGGCTCAACCTGCCAGAGATCATCGAGGGCTTTGGTCGATGCCATGTGGTGAGCAGTAGGGCACACCCCACATATCATGGTGGTTATTCTCGGCATCTCCTCAGCCGGTCTCCCCTCGCAGAATTTCTCGAACCCGCGAAGCTCCGGAATTTGGAGACAGGCCCGCTCACAATTGCCTTCGTCATTGAGGAATATCTCTATCTTTCCATGTCCCTCAAGCCTGGTTATTGGGTTTATTGTTATCTTCTTCATTCTACTCTTCCATTCTCTTTCTTTTAAGGAGAGAAGCAGGTAAGCTAAATCTGTAGAAAGTTCCTGCTGGATCTGCAATCTGGCCAATTAAATTTTTGGCATCTTCGTCTGACATTTTCTCTTCGCCGTCAATTCCCAAAATAGATGCGATCATCGAAAGCCCTTTTGCCCCTTGGTCTATGACTCCATCTACGGGGCCAAAGCATCCCCGGCAGGGCATATTAGCTTTAATGCAGGTTTCCCCACACCCCGAACGAGTAGAGGGGCCGACACAGATTATTCCTTGCTCAAGAAAGCATTTCTCCGGGTCCATCTTGATTTCCCACGGTCTTTTTATTTCTTGTATTGATATTTTTTCTGGTTTCGTCTCCGCCCTGGGGCAGGTATCACACAAGGCTTTATTGGGAGCAAGCACTGCTCCTCTCTCTGGTAGTTTGCCGGTTAGAATGGCATTTACTGCGTTCAATATTAGGTCAGGCGGTGGTGGGCACCCGGGGAGGTAGTAATCCACCGGGATGGTTTGGTCTAATGTATTTACCGTATTGTAAAATTTTGGTAGGGTAAGGGTACCACCATCAGTGGCTGTTTTTTCAAGTGGGATAGTCCCTTCGGGATTCTCGACAGTTGGAGTTTCCTTATAGATCCTTTGGAAAATCGTATCCCTTGTCCAGAAGTTACCCAGTCCTGGAATCCCCCCTATATGAGCACAGGCACCGAAGGCGACTATCAGGCCAGATTTTTGCCTCAAGAGCTTTACCATCTCTTCCTGCTCTTCCAGCCTCACTGCCCCATTTATGAAGCTCACTGCTATCTCACCATCGCTTAAAGCTTCGATATCCTTTTTCTTAAAGTCTAATGCCACCGGCCAAAGCACAATATCCACAGCATCCGCCACCTTTAGCAAGTCTTCGTTAAGGTCAACAACTGCCTCCTCACAGCCGCCGCATGAAGCGCACCAATAAAAAGCAACTTTTGGTTTAGCCATTTTTACGTTCCTTTCTCAAACGTAATACGCGTTCCATCAGCCTTCTTAGCAAAAGCTTCTGAAATGGAGTCAGGTTGGATAACGCTGGAACTAATCACCAAAAAAATATAAAGATTGCGGAAATATTGAGTGTTACTTGCACCTGCTTACTGTGCTTGTCTATTTGCGTAATATTCTCACAATTCATTAACCCTAGTAAATTTTAGCATTATAGCTTGGAATTGTCAATCTTACGAGAGTGATTAGTTCGTGGTTCCAGAAGAGTTAGCTAATTACGATTCTTTACTCTTATAGAACTTTCTGGCTTCTTCCATTATCTCATCTATCGCCCTTTCTTTGTCTGCAGACAAAGGTGAAGGGTTATAAGTAGCTATTATCTCCTCATATTTTTCCTTGGCATAATCAAGGGAAGTTTTTTTACCTCTTCCCACCCATTCAGAATAGCCTATTCTATCAGCAAGGTCGGGTATGAGCAGCTCCGATTTCCACAGTTTTCTGGTGTGTTCTGTGCTGAGAAATTGACCCGGAATCGGGCCTACTTTGTTAATCAAATCAACGGCCAAAGTTTCCTCGTTTACATTTACCCCGCCAATCATTTTGCCAACCCGGCGAGCTAATTCGTTATCCATTATGGCAACAATGGGGGAAACAGTAATTTCATCATATACTCCGCCAATGCCGGAAATTATGTTGGAGCCGGTCAAGGCTGATAGGAGAAAATGCAGTGCTTTTTCCATTCCGCATTGATAATCGGGGACTTTTGAGTCAGTCGATACAACTGTATGCCATCGGGGGACTTGGTACCAGCGCCAGATTTGATTCCAGGCGGCATCGGCAACTACCTTTTCCACACCACCTTCGGCAATCATCCCGGTTCTCATATCTGCCGGTTCTATTCGACCTTTAACGATGACACCAACCCCGGGTTTGACGGTTTGGGCTAGGACTATCCCAGATAAAATTTCGGCTTGTTGTTGTACTAATGCCCCGGCTAGCGTTACCGGACTGGTCATTCCCATGGCTAGGCCTGTACCCGGCAATATAGGAAAACCAGCGTCTATATAATGAAGCATACAGTCGATTTTATCTGTAGACCATGTCAGTGGAGGTGAGCACTGGGCATGCCCTGCCGGATTTTGACCAACGACTTGTGCCATTTTTATCAACCATACCTCGTTGCCAAACACTCCGGCCGTGATGGAGGGCTTTAATGCATGCTTAACTGTTATATTGAACCTCTGTGGGTGTATACACATATCAGCAACACCTTCTGCACGTACATATTGCCCATAATGCAAATGAACTTCATCTAAATAGTCTAGGACTTTAGCCATGTTAATGTGATCTTGTATCGTTGGTATCTTCCGGTCCATAGTCTCTAAATCCAGGGTATCCATAGCAATACAACTGGCAAAATGCACGTAAGGGTCACCGACTACTACATCATATTCCGGGGTCATTCCTTTTAAAAGAACTCTTCTGGGGCATTTTCTTAACGATTCCTCCACTAAATAGTTGGGGAACCTTACCACTTCTTTCTCCCTGTCTATATCACAACCGGCATCACCCAAAATCTCTAGTGCTTTTTTGTGATGAAACACCACTCCTGTTTTCGCCATAACCTCCAGAGTTCCATAATGAATCCTCTTAACTTCCTCCTCGGTTAATATATCCAGTGGGCGTTTAACTACATAACCCTTTAATCCCATGACATTCCCTCCTTCTATTTTCCAGTCAGCCCTCTGGCTAATTTTACTGCTCCAACGGCAGTAGGATCATATGCATCGGCGCCGATATCATCAGCGAACCCTTGGGTTATAGCGCCTCCACCTATCATTACCTTCACTTTGTCTTTTATACCTTTCTTCTTAAGGGCATCAATCGTCTTTCTCTGCTCTTGGCCAGTCATGGTCATGAGTGCGGACATAGCCAAAATGTTCGCTTTATGTTTTATGATTGCCTCAATAAACTTCTCAGCGGTAACATCAACACCGAGGTCGATTACGTTAAAGCCATCAATAGTCAGGAAAGTAGCAACCAGATTTTTACCTATGTCATGTATATCACCTTTAACTGTGCCTAAGACAATAACACCGGCTGTTTCTCGTTTCTTTCCTCTTCTTTCAATCTCTTTCTCTATAATAGGCACGGCGTTCTTCATTGCCTCTGCCGCCCCGACAAGTTCAGGTAGCCAAAGCTCACCTCGACTAAAACCGTCACCAACTTGCCTGATACCTTTGGTTAAGGCATCTACTGCCTTAATAGGGTCTACTCCTTCCTCAACTGCCTTTCTAGCCCAGTTTGTGGCTGCTTCATTATTGTATTCTATTACTGCCTTCTTTAGACTTTCGAGAATCTCATTGCTCATAAAACACCTCTTTCATTTTGGCGTTGCTCGTTTCTCCGTTTCTTCTAGTTATCCAAACTTTAAAAAATGAGTGGCATGTCAAAGAGCTGACATTTCCCTCTCTTTCAGGGATAGGGTTGTCTAGGCACTAGCGTGGTCAGGAGTCCGGGGTCACCACACGGTTAATAATTTGGTCATTGTCATCTATACTGGTATTACTGCCAATGACACAGTTTTTCAGACTAACACCGGCACCAATTTTGGCGCCTCTCCACAGTACGGTCTCCTCTATACTAGCACTTTTTCCTATATAGCAATCTGCTCCTATAACCACGGGGCCCTTAATATGTGCTCTTTGGTCTATTTGGCATCCGCTGCCAATTACTGCTGGTCCCGTTATTTTGGCTGAAGGGTGGATAGTAGTTTCCTTGTCACAGCGTACCTTATTCCTGCTCAAATCATCAATCAGAGCGCTCTTCACTTTCAGCAGCAGAAGGTCCTGATTTAGGAGAAGATATTTCTCTGGTGTTCCCATATCAAGCCAGTAATCGTTAAGGGTATAACCGTAGACAGGCTCATCCTTCTTGAGAAGGAATGGGAAAAGTCCTCTCTCAAACATGTAATGGCTATTTGCTGGTACATAGTCTAGGACTTCAGGCTCAAGGATGTAGATGCCGGCGTTTATCCAGTTGGTGGTCACTTGGTCTGGGCTCGGTTTTTCAACGAAGCGCTTCACTCTTTCATTACGGTCAGTCTCAATTAGCCCGAAGGCGCTGGGATTATCCACCCAGGTCAAGGCTATGGTTGCCTTCGCTCCTTTATGCTGATGGAAGGCGAGCATATCACCTATATTAAAATCGGTGAAGATATCCCCATTGAAGACAACAAAGGTGCTGTCTAAGTATTGCTCAGCGTTCTTTACTGCTCCGGCGGTGCCCAGTGGATTATTCTCAACCGTATAGGTCAGCCTTGCCCCCAGTTTACTGCCATCCCCAAAATAATTTTGAATGACCTCAGGTAGGTAGCTTGATGCCAGAATGATATTCTCAATCCCATATTTTCTAAGGTAAGCAATGGTATGTTCCAAGAAGGGTCGATTTAGCACTGGGACCATAGGTTTTGGTGTGTTATGAGTAAGCGGATGCAGTCGCGTTCCCTCACCGCCAACCAGAATAACCGCTTTTGGCGGTCTACTTGGTCTTATCATTACTCAACTTCTCCTTCCCATCGCTATAGCGGGTAAATAATCTGGGCTTAGAGAACGAACGCTCTACACCCTCATATACTTTCAGGGTTTCATTGGCGACTCTTTGCCAGGAGAAACCTTTTTGCTCTGTTTCTTAGCTATTCTTCTCTTGTGGGTAATACGCTGCCACCGTTACCTGCATGGATTCAATCATTACGCAAACAATGACTTTCCCGTTCGGTAATTTCAGATATTAAATTACTAACCTCGTCGAGATGTTGTTTCCTATGCAAGGTTATTTTATCACTCTTTCGTGACCTGTGGTAGCACAAAATACCAAAACCGGCAACCAATGAAGGGGTAATTATGCTTAGTATTATAAGCCAAGCAGTACTCATAAGACTTTTATACCATTAATAAGCAATGATTTTCAAGATGCCAGTAATGGATAATCTTGGCACCAAGAAACTCTTATCTTTAGGGTTATAGCTATAAGTGTAGGTGAACAGACATGAGCATCTTTGCTCATGCTGCAAATGTGCGGGCTTCGACTCAGTCAGAGTATATGAAGCTACGTTTCGTTTGTGATATTTTTGTGACGTTTTAGCATTGTCTTGTGATACGGTTGTGACTTGTCTTCACTATTATATTAAAGCCAGAACATTCGTTAATAACGTTAGCCATGCTTAATCAGAATAGGGAGGTGGGTAAGATGTAGGCCAAGAAATGAGGGTTGTGGATGTCGGTGACAGGGCATAGACAATATTAGAAATTAGGAGGCAAAATCATGAAACGGTTTTTGAAAAGGATTCACCGGGGCGATAAGGGCTTCACTTTGATGGAAATGCTTATAGTCGTTGCCATTTTGGGGATACTGGTAGCCGTGGCTGTACCCAATTTGACTGGACTCATTGGGAATAGTGAAGAAAAGGCGGCAGCAGCCGAGCTAAGTTCCATCCAGTCAGCCATGGATGCGATGATGGCGAAAGAAGAAACAAGTACAGTTACAGCTGTTACCACAGCAACTAGCAATATGGCCGGCTTCCCTGACGCGACCTATCCTCTGTCAACCTATTTGCGGAAGTCAACAACCAATGGCACCTATACCTGTACTAGTGCCGGTATAGTTTCGCAAGCGGCTACGGGTTACTAGTAATTTATGCGCTGATATGACAGGCAAATGGGAACAATGCAGCTGTTTAGCTAACCACCGCACTGGATGTTATAGCTGTAAGCACCACTGGTGCGGCGACTGGGATCAGGGCGACGTGTGGAATGTGGAGAAGCCGACCTCAAACCCCCTGCATCCTACCATGAAGCCGCTGGCTCTCATCGAAAGAGCTATCCGAAATAGCAGCAACCCGGGAGATAAAGTGTTGGATCTGTTCCTGGGATCAGGGAGCACACTGATTGCCTGCGAGAGGACAGGTCGGACCTGTTACGGCATGGAGCTCGAGCCGCTTTACGTGGATATCGCCAGAATGAGATGGGAGGCCTTCACCGGAGAAAAAGCTCGGCTGTGTGGGGAGGAAAAGAAATAATGGAACAGACACTATTGCCAGATGGTGTGAACAAAGAAAAAGATGAAAAACAAAAAGGAGAATAAATATGGAAAAGCAGAAAGCCGTAACCCTTCACTGTGGCCCCCGCAGAAAGAAAACTTCGGGGGTTAAAGAACAATTAACGATTTCTTGTGGCACCTGTGACCTAGGTTGGCCGGTAGAAGAAACCCTCAATGAGGAAGATCGACGCGTCCTTATTTTGAATCTCCCCTGCCCAAAATGCGGTAAGGCGGATAATATTATGGTTACAAGTAATCTGGAAGAACTCTTACCAGATGGCAATCTCTTCTTTAGTCTGGTAACAGGAGTGGAATATCCCAAGGAAATCCTCTTTACCGCAACGGCCCAGGAATATACCTTGCCGAATGCCATTATTGAACTGGAAATCAATGACTCAAAAGATGAAGCATTTGTATCTCTGGCCGAGAGTTAATTGAATATTTTGTAAGAAGAAAAGAAGATGAACAATCCGGTCACAACTAAAGCGCCCAAAAAGAAGGGTCACGTGCTCCACAGATGCACTTGGCTTGAAAGAATACTCGACACCGATCTGTTGACTTTATCTTCTTTTAGAGTGATGTATGTGTCAGTAAGTAATGAGGAGGGATGTAATGCCAATCGAAGACAGGAATCTGAAATCTGGGACCCGTCCAGGCCGCTATCACAAGCAGAGCTTCACTTGCGAAGTGGGAGAGAGCGAAGGCGGCAAGCTCCAGTACCGCATAGCGGATGGTCGGGAGTTCAAGAGCCTCTCGGCGGCCGGAATGGCCATTACCGGCAAGGCCTGCAACGGCTGGACTTTCTGGAGTTTGGAGACGGACACTGCTGCCCCGCCGGAGGTGGTACGGACTCCCGAGACTATGTCCAATCACGAGATACCATCGCCAGAGACTCAACCAGAAGGGGAAGTACAGCCACTAGCGGAAACACACGAAATAATCACGAGCAAGGCCGAACAGCCAAGCGAAACCCTACTTCCAGCACTGAAACACGCGCAGGCGATACAGGAATCTACTCCCGTAAGGAAGCGCATCTTTCGTATTCCGAATCAGAAGGGTGTGCCCGAGGGACAGACCCGATGGCACTGCCACGACTGCGGCCAGAGCTTTCTGGATGCTACAGGAGAGACACCCGCAGCTTGCCCTCAAGGTCATCAGTCCAAATAACCCGATTTTACAACCAAACCAGCAAACAGGCCTCCCTGCGTGGGGGCCTGTCTTGTTTTGTAGTAACGGAGACCACTAAGGTCCTGATCAGCAGAGGTGGCAGAAAGTGATGAGACGGCAGTGTGCTTTTCATTTTCCTAGTGGTGAACCCTGCCGGGCAGCACCCCTCCGAGACAGCCAGTTCTGCCTGATGCACTCGCCGGAGCATGCTCAGGAAGTTCAGGAGGCGCGCAGGTTGGGCGGTTTGCGGCGGAAGCGCGAGGCCACTGTCTCTGGCGCATACGACTTTGAAGGGCTGGAAACAGTAGCCGGCATACGTCGTCTTGTCCATGTGGCGGTCATTGATACGTTAGGAATGGAGAATAGTATCTCACGTAATCGAACACTAGCCTATCTGGCTCAGGTGGCCCTGCGCACACTGGAGATAGGCGTTCTGGAGCACCGTATCGCCGCATTGGAACTGGCGATCCAGTCCCGGACTGACCGGAATGTCGCCGCGGCCTTTGACTTGGAGCCTAATCTGACCGAAGTCGAGGAAGGAGAAGTGAAATGAATCAGGACAAGCGATTGTACAAGTTAGAAGGGGCCCTCACCTCCAAGCAAGCCATGGTCTTATGGCTTCAAGAAATCCAACATTGCAACAATGCGTTAGAGCTTGTGCAGTTCCTGCGAGGTCAGACCGAGGTTACCGCGTCTGTGTCACAATTGTTCGTTAAAGTGGAAAGAGCTACCCGGTCAAACATGAAAGGCCGCTCTGAAGTAATCATTAGGGGAGCTGTACATAGGTCATTTCGCGATGTGCTATTTCTGATCCGCCTGCACCGCCAGGTAAACTTCAAAGTGATGGAGGAGCAAAGAGCCTGGAATGTCAGCACAGCGGCACTAGCCGGGATGATGCAGAACCTGCTTACTGAGAACTCATTCAGCGATCTTCTAGGTTACGTCCGATGTTACATTGAGGACCATTCTTTCCATACCTCCCCACACGCGGACGAAGATATCCAGTGCCGTGAGCAATTACTAAGCCGCCTGCACCTATGGCATTCACAACGAAATCTAGAAGAAGAGCTGATTACAGAATGGAAAAGCGTAGCACAAGGATTTCTTATTGAGCTGTATGGGTTTCAAGACGCCATTGCCTTCATCAGCAAGAGTTATTTCGATTGCCATCCAGTGCTATTTCCTGACCTAGTACAAGTTTTAACGGATATAGTTAAGAAGAGCGAGGAAATGGTCGGAATGTTGAACGACACCTTCCGTGAAAAAGCAAGCAAGGATTTAATAATCGACCTAGAAGCATTGCATAAAGCTGCAATCAAGGAAGCTGATGAGCAAACATCTTATCTGGTGGACCTAGCGAAAGCCGAAACCATAGCGCTATTAGGAGAACAGCAGGCAGCGGGCGAACTGGCAGTGCGTCACTTGGAGATGCTAAATCAGGGACAAGTAGACTATAAATAACTGGAAAATGCATATATCAAATGGATTTCAATGAGGAACAAAATAGCACACTATCACCGGATGGTGATGGCTTTACATAGTCCGGCAGACTTAAGCAAAGTGCAGGTGGGGGCCAATGTATTCCTGTAGACCGTGCTTATACTATCCTTACGAGAGGTACCACTGGTCAAAGGCGTATGGCTGGACTGGCCACATAGTAGAGTTGGCAGAATGGGGCGTGTTGCTGCAGGCAAAAGACTACAAAAGACAGCCTTGATATATAGACCATAAGGATCCGTTTTATTATAATTCCCATTATAGGAACAGATTATATTGACAATAATGGGAACATATGCTATTATTCCAAAATGAGAGTTATTGCAAGGGCAACGCTGAAAAGATTCTACGAAATCCCGATTTATAGCAATTCAAAAGAGGCGCTGGAGGCTTGGTATCACGAAGCTAAAAAAGCTAGTTGGAGTTCTTGGACAGATATTAAGGAAAAGTATAGAAGTGCAAGTATTCTCAAAAACAAACGAGTTGTTTTCAATATTAATGGGAACAAATATAGATTGGTAGTAAAAATAAATTATAAGGCTCAAGTAATATTTATTAGGTTTGTGGGTACCCACAAAGAATATGACGGGATTAATGCGGAGGAAATATGACTACACAAAAAATAATTAAGACAGAGAAAAACTACAACCTTGCTCTTAGACGCATTGAGAAACTTATGGATGCAAAAACTGGCACTTCAGAGTTTGATGAGTTAGAGCTTCTAAGCACGCTTGTTGAGATTTATGAAGATAAATATTATCCGATCAGTATGCCAGATCCTGTAAGTGCTATCAAGTTTCGCATGGAACAAATGGGATTGAGCCAACAAGACCTCGTCGTATTTATTGGAAGCCGGAGTAAGGTATCTGAAGTACTAAACAGAAAAAGGAATTTATCACTATCCATGATGCGATCATTAAATAAAGGCTTGGGTATTTCTCCAGACATTCTATTACAGGATCCGGATGCTTTTTTCCCCGAAGAAGTCCCACAGCTAGAATATGAGAAATTCCCCATTAAGGAGATGGTAAAAAAAGGATGGATTCCTAGAATAACGGACGCCGTTAACCATCGTGAGGAGATCATCACCGAATTAATAAGAAATGCTGGTGGTATGAAATCTGTAGAGTGTTGTCTTTTCCGAAAGAGCAAAGGCGCAAGAGAAAATGCTAAGAATGATTCAAATGCTCTAATTGCCTGGTGCTTGAAAGTCCTAGAAATTGCGAACAGCAAAACGTTATCCACTCGATATGTAGAAGATTCAGTCAATGATGGTTTTCTTCGTGATATAGCCAAGTTGAGTTATTTCGACAATGGGCCGGTGTTGGCGAAAGAGTATTTGGGAAAGCATGGTATTTATTTAGTAACACTTATGCATTTAAATAAAACGTATCTTGATGGAGCAGTAATTTTCCCTGCAAATAGAAACCCTGTTATCGGATTAACATTGCGCTATGACCGTATAGATAACTTTTGGTTTTGCCTACTACATGAGCTAGCTCATTTGAGCAAACATTTGGGAGTTAGTGGTAATGGTCTCGTTATAGATGATTTAGATTTACGCAAGTATGATGATAAAAAAGAGGACAGTGTAGAGAAACAGGCGGATAATATTGCGCAGGAAGCATTGATTCCCAGTGAATTCTGGGCGACGATAAACCTATCTAACGATAATGTCCCTGAACAAAATCAGATACTAGAACTTGCCAATAACCTAAAAATTCATCCGGCCATTATTGCTGGAAGAGTACAATACGAAAGAAATGATTACAGAAAATTCTCGAACTTACTCGGACGTGGGGATGTACGTAAGCATTTCTTCAGTAATTAGTTCTTAAAGATAGCAATCAAAAATAATCGAGGAGGGGGAAAATATTATGGATCAGACTAAGGTGGCAATTACTATAATTATGGCAGTGGTTGCTGTCATAACACTGACAATGGGGTATAGATTTCTCACCGACCATTGGGAAGATATTAAATCTCTAGCTATTATAGCAATAGTGCTGGGTGGTGCATTCACAGTAGCTTTTGGCGGACTTAAATTACGCTCTGGAAGATAATGAATAGTCGTTAAAAGCTTTCTTGTGATGCATTGTTTCCTTTCGGAGAAAACCTCGCAAGGATTTTACTCGGTACAAAGTAATAGCTGGGTAGTATTAGATCCAGTAACATTCAGCCTGAACAGACACTATTGTTTCATGGTGTGCGTGCTTCCTCATGATTCAGGGCATTTCCACTCGTCGCAAAATGAGCAAATGTTAAGTATGTCTTATACATCAGCCAAGACTCAAAACTGACGTAGTCCTGGGCAATCTGTCCGCCCGACTGCTCCTGAAATCAAAATACGGGTAACTCTAACCCCATAAGTGATATCATTATCGGAGACAGGTCAATCAGGATATGATAGGAAGGTAGCAATGAAGGCACAATTAATCATCACGCATCCTG
>SDBU01000325.1_pt1 | contig 67558 bp, 64 predicted proteins | sample 2277071 | NCBI WGS metagenome assembly SDBU01 (sample SAMN10397929, study PRJNA504765) | marine sediment metagenome | isolation source: marine sediment core GS08_GC12, 126 cmbsf | place: Arctic Ocean: Gakkel Ridge, Loki's castle | collected 2008 | reverse complement strand
CTAGGTCATTCCACCTCGCAACTCTGGGATACCGGTTGCAATTCTCAATCCTGTTGGCCAAATGAATCCTATGAAAAAATTTCCAATTCTCCTTGGTATTACAAAGGTTGGTACAAAACCAGATCCTACAAATCATGCGGTCGATCTCACCCTTGGTTTAGTCAAAATAACTTTGCCGATATCTTAAACGCCGTCCTCTACTATTCCAAGACCAACGATTATTCTCATCTTTCCCAAACCGAATCTGGTGGTTGTTTTGGCGGCAATGATGCCAACGCTTGGTCTCACGACGAACTTCGTCGTCAAGTTGGTAGCCACGGTGGTCCCATTTCCTCCATAAACTCTATTAACGTTGATTATTCCACCGGAGGTTACACTCAAACCATTAGAATCAGTAGTGATAAAGGTGATTTTAACTTTTCCGGAGACGATTTTAAAACCGTTTTCAATCTTCGTGCCCCCGGAGCTATCGTCATAAAATCTCTTCTCTTCAACATCGAAAAAAAGTAATAAATGCTAAAATGTACTATGCCTCGCGCCAAAAACTTAGATACTATCGCTCCTGACGATCCCATCACCTCTCCAAAAAGAAAATCATCTCCCAAACCCAAAAAACCTTCAAAAAAATCCCCATCAAAAAAAACAAAATCAACATCACTCTCAGCCTCTCAAAAACACCGTCAAAAAGTGTACCGTCTCATCAAAAATACTACCCATCACTCTCTCTCTTCATTTCTAGCCCGCCCCAAAGTATTCACCTTTGATTCCCGTGAAGATAAAGAAGAGATTATTCTGGTTCTCCGTCGTCACTGGCTGACCAATCTTTCCTGGATTTTTCTTTTTTTCCTTATGATACTCATCCCCATTTTTGCTCTACCTCTCTCTATTCTCGATTTTTTCCCCAAAAACTACCACTTCATTTTGGCTCTCTTCTGGTATCTCCTAAGTTTTGCCATTGCCTTCGAAAAATTCCTTTCTTGGTATTTTAATGTCTTCATCCTTACCGAAGAACGTGTTATTGATATCGATTTTTTCAACCTTTTAGACAAAAAATTTTCAGAAGCCAAAATCTCCATGATCCAAGATGTCACCGCCAAATCCATCGGTGTCAGTCAAACTCTTTTCAACTATGGCACTGTTCTTGTCCAAACTGCCGCCGAAATCCCGGTAATCGTAATAGATAAAATCCCTAATCCCAATTTAGTATTACAAGTTCTCCAGCAAATGCGCTCCGAAGAAGAACAAGAGGCTCTTGAAGGCAGGCTCAAATGATAGACCAATTCAATAATATTCTCAATTTAGTCGAAAAAATTTTCGCCTTTCTCGGTGCTATCATCTATCTCATTTTTGCCCTGGTTGTTGTCAAACAAGTTACTGCTATGTCAAAAAACGTTTTTGATAAGTTCAACTACCTTCTCATTACTTTTTCCTACATCCACCTTGTTTTTTCTATAATTCTACTTATCTCCACTCTCGTCCTTCTGATAACATAAATAAATGCACTTCACCTGCCGTTCTTTTATTGGCAAATCGCCGCCAGGTAATTGGTCCCAATATTGGGAAAACGAACCGGACGACCCACTTATCGTCAGTCAACGAGGGCATCTATTCGGTCTTATCAATCTCACCACCGATTCTGACTCCCAGGAGGCCAGTCAGATTGGTCATCAAATCATCGACCTTATTAATCAATCATATTTCTCCTCTACCGATTCCCCTCCATCCTTACAACTTACCTCCAGTCTCGATTCTATTATCACCGACTTTACCACCAAAACATCCAACCTCATCATTATATTAGCTGTTATTTTCCAGCAAGAAGTTCACTTGGCCACCTATCATTCCGGTCACTGCATTCTCAAGCGAGCCAATCAAATCAGTACCATATTAACTGGCCAAGATAAAAAAGTTGTCACTATTTCTGGTCCTATCCAACCCCAAGATCATCTTTTTCTTACTACCGATTCTTTTTTTCAAAAAATTACCTGGTCAAAAATCAAATCCGCTTTAGCTGCCCAATCCACTCAGGAGATCGAAGAAGACCTTCTTTCTTCACTCTATTCTTTTCAAGACCAATCCAATCTCTCTGCCGCCCTGATTCAAGTTCATACCGACATTCAAACAGAACCTCAGACAGAATCTCCAACAAACTTTCAATCGGATCCCATTTCTCCATCAGAACCAAATTCTAACATCCCCAACCCATCTCTCACCACCACCCCCCCCTTCCCTGTCAAAAAAACACCATTCCTAAAGAAACTTTTTGCCAAAAAAGATGTCTACGTTTCCCATCACCAAGTCAAACAAATTCACCACCGAAAGAAAATCAATATCATCATTGCTCTCATCCTCCTTTCAGCCTTATCCATTAGCGCCTTTCTTGGCTTTCGCAAAAACCAAGCCGCCAAAGCTGAGGATAACTATCAACAACTCATCCAAGAAATTTCAGAAAAAATTACTAACGCTCACGCTGTCAAAAATCTCAGTCTTGATAATGCTTTAGAGCTAGCCCAAGAAGCTGCCTCACTTTTAGACCAAGCCAAACAACTCCAACTCCACCCAGACCAAGTGACTGCCTTTCAAGAAGAAATCAATGGCCTGCTTTCCCAAACCGGCTCCTCCCGCGGCCTTGACATTAAATCTTTTTATGACACCTCCCTTATTACCAATAACCCTCAATACAGCAAAATGATTTTTTCCTCTCCCCACCTTTATCTTATCGATAGCTCTTTTGGTCGCATCGATACCTTAAATGTCGAACAAAGAAGTACCAAAAACATCTCTATCAGTGACAACATCAAATCAGCCATAAACCTAGTCGAATCCAACAATATCCCCTATCTACTCACCCCAGATGGCATTTCCCAGCTAGAAAAAACTGACACCAACCAAAAAATAACATTTTCAGGCCAAAAATTTTCTCTTACCCCCCTAGACATCCAATCCTGGAACAGTGCTCTCTATGTTCTCACCAAAAACTCTATTATAAAATTCACCCCATCAGGAACTGGTTTTTCTGCCGGCTCCTCCTGGCTTCAAGAAGACCAATCCCTCCCCCAAAATTTCACCTCGTTTGCCATCAACGGCAAAATTTGGGTTCTGTCTTCTACCGGCCAACTTACCCCTTTTGTCAGGGGCCAAAAAGACTCCTTTAAAACCCCCCAGGAGACCGAGATTACCAACGCTAACAATCTTGCCACCACCATAAATACCGACCTTCTCGCCTTCACTCAAGGTCCCAATATCATTTATGTCTACAAAAAAAATGGAGAAACCAAATCCAAATACAACCTGGGGGATCTAACCATCAATGATATTTCCATTGATGAAAACACCAATACACTTTACATCCTCTGCACCGACCAAAAAATTTACCAAATCAAGTTGTAAAACTTTAACTCTTCTCACTCATGTCCTATAATAACAAGCAATGAAGCACTTTAATCGCAATTCTCGTCACTACAAATTTATCAATAAAATCGAAGCCGGTTTAGTTTTAACCGGTTCCGATGTCAAATCTTTACGCACTCAGGGGGTCCAATTTCAAAATGCCTATGTCGAGGTTCAAAACGGTCAACCTACCATCCTAAACCTTAACATCCCTCTTTATAAATATTCCCAAGGCCAAATCATTGACACTACCAGAGAAAGACGCCTCCTTTTATCTCCCTCTCAAATCAAAAAACTTCAATCATACCGAAAACAAAAATACATACTCATTCCTATCTCAATTTATCCCAAAAATAATTGGTTTAAAGTCGAAATTGGTATTGGTCGTAAAGTCCGCAAATTCGAAAAACGCCAAAAACTCAAAACCGAAGAGTTCAAGAAAAATGCTAATATCTCTATATGAGTGGACTCTTTGGAGTTGTTGCCAAATCAAAATGCCCTCAGACACTTTTTTACGGTACCGACTATCACTCTCATCTCGGCACCCAAAAAGCCGGCCTGGCTGTCCTCAACCACCGCATCTATCGAAGCATTCACAGCATTTCCACCTCACAATTTAAATCCCGTTTTATTGACGAAATCTCTCAAATGATTGGCACTTTGGGTATCGGTGTCATTTCTGACAACGAACCCCAACCAATTATTATCTCTTCATCTTTTGGCACCTTTGCCATTGCCACTTCCGGTCTCCTCACCAACAAAAAACAATTAGCCGGAAAGATTTTAAACACCGGCGGCTCTCTTTCAGAACTTAGTGGGGGACAGGAAAATTCCACTGAAATAGCCGGTAAAATAATTGCCCAAAAGAAAAACATTATCGACGGTATCAATCATCTTTTTACCAAAATCAAAGGTTCCCTTTGTCTTCTGGTTCTCACCTCCAAAGGTATCTACGCTGCTCGTGATCCTCTTGGTCGATCCACTCTTATTATTGCCAAAAAAGGTCAAAATATTGCCGTCTCCTCCGAGTCTTGCGCCTTCCCTAATTTAGATTTCAAAATCACTCAAGAATTAAATCCCGGTCAGATCATTCTTCTGACCAAATCCGGTCTAATTCGCAGCAAAAAAACCGGTCAAAAACAAAAAAGCATCTGCTCTTTTTTGTGGATTTACACCGGTTATCCTGCCTCTTCCTATAACAACATATCTGTCGAAGCTGTCCGCGAGCGTTCTGGTATCAATTTAGCCAAGCTTGACAACATCAAAGCTGATTATGTCACCGGAGTCCCCGATTCCGGTATCGCCCACGCTTTAGGTTATGCTATCCAATCCGGTCTCCCATACCGTCGCCCCTTGGTCAAATATACTCCCGGTTATGGTCGCAGTTACACTCCACCCTCCCAAGAAATTCGTGATCAAGTAGCTCAAATGAAACTTATTCCCATTCCCGAAATTATCAAGAGTAAGCGAATTATCATTTGTGACGACTCCATTGTTCGCGGTACTCAGCTAAAAAATCAAGCCATTGGCAAGCTTTGGCGTGCCGGCGCCAAAGAAATTCATGTCCGCATCGCCTGCCCACCCTTAATGTTTCCCTGTCCTTATCTTTTATCTACCAAAAAAATTAACGAACTAGCCGCCCGCCGGGCCATCAAAAACACCTATGGCAAAAATCCGCCAGCTCTAAAAAAATTTCTGGACGAAAAAACCCCCGAATACAAAAAAATGGTTGAATATATTAGAAAAGAACTAAATGTTACTTCTCTCAAATATCAAAGCGTCAATTCCATGATCGATGCTATCAGTCTTCCTTCAGACCAACTTTGTCTTCACTGCTGGCTTGGCCACTGATCCACCACTTCCTCTATTTTCAACAAACAATCTCTATGAGGGAAAAGTTTATTTTCTCCTTGATTCGCTTTAGCCCTTTATATCACTCAGAGGAGATGCTCGGTAACGAACCGAGGTCCGAAATTGACTAAAAAAAACGTCTACAAGCTTATTTTGTTTTACCTAATCTCCAAAATTCAAACAAAAAAAATTTTTGGAGTGTCGGTTGTCTCCGCCCTCGCGGATCTTAATTACTTTCAAAACCGAAATCAAAAGCACAGCATTCCAGTTTAATTGACACCCAACTAGCTCCTCTGGAATAGGGGATAGTCAGATGGTTAACTTAAGCTACAGCCATTGCTGGAGCAGAAGCTCCAAAAATTGACTGTTCTAGTTCACCGAACTTATCGGCAACCTTAGCTAAATTAACACCAAAAGTTTTAACTTCGGCATTATTTTTTTGACTTATCTTTATCGACATTAAGTCGTGTCGGCTTGCAGTTTTTCAAAGTTCTTTCCCGTCGATGCAATACATCTCCAGTAGCCTATATTATAGCAAAATTTTCGTATTTTTCCAGTCTTTACCTCTCTCTGTCATATACTCTAAAATAAATTATTCATGATTCTCGATTTACTATTTCCTCGCCGTTGCTACATCTGCGGCAAAACCGGCTCCTATTTTCACCCCTATTGTCGCCAAAATCTTAACGTTCAATCTCTCGAAACTCAACCACCGGTCCCCTTCGACGGCCGTTTGTCACTTTTTAAGTATCATGGCCCCATTCGTCACTGTCTAAATGATCTCAAATACAAATTTATCAGCCATCTTCACCAGGACCTGTCTAGTCTGGTTTGTGGCAAAATCACTAAAAACTTCCCCCACCTACTTTCCTACTGGCAGGATCAAGATTATAATATTGTCCCCATTCCTCTCCACCCTTTCCGTCAAAATTGGCGCGGATTCAACCAATCTATCATTCTGGCCCAATCCATTGCCTCCAGACTCAAACTAGCCCTCAACCCAAAAATTCTCTCTCGTATCCTTTACACCCCTCCCCAGGTCAAGCTTACTAAACGACAAAGAATCAAAAACGTCAATCGTGCCTTCCGTCTCAACCTTGCCAGTCCTATTCCCAAAAATATTATCCTTTTTGATGATGTATCCACCACCGGTGCCACCCTCCAAGCCGCCGCTCTCACTTTTCCCAAAAATTACACCTTTTGGGCCCTTACCATCGCTGGCTAAGAAACCCTTTGCTCTGGCACATTCCCGCTTATCAATCTACTTTTTTCAATCTCTTCTTTTGTTTTAGCCGGTTCCGGCTCTGCCACTTTTTCCTCAATTAGACTACCCTCAATCGGAGTCAATGAACTCAAATAAAAATTATCTACATGCAAGCCATGAGTTGACAACGATTGCTGCAACTCCTCCTTAATCTCATCCTCAATTTTCGTTCTTTCGGTCGACAAAGATTTAACCAAAGTATAATTAGTCAAAACCTTTCTGATCCTACTTCTGGTTACCGGTCTTACCACCTTAGAAACAAAATTTTCACCAATATTTTGCCAAATTTCCGGCAATTTTTCTGTATCTAGCTTAATTAAAACCGTTGCTTCCACCGCCACAAATTTATTATCTGCCGTTACCGCGTTTATCACCTCATCACCCATTACCTCCTTACCATCATCTTTTAAAATTACATCCTTTGAAATCGTATACTCAATCAGCTGGGCGTTAAAAAGTTTTACCCGATGAATTATCGGAATCTTAAAATGCATTCCCGGATACCACACATTCTTAATCACTCCTCGAAAGATACTGTAAATACAACCTACATGACCTGGAGGTACAGTCACAATAAAACCACCAACAACCTCATCAACAAAAAGCGATACTAATAAATTATCAATTGATGCCATAATCTTTCAAATTATACACAAATTGCCCTGGCAAGTTCCAGTAACTCCTTTTTTGGCTCAGCTGCCTTGACTACATCCGAAGCCACCAATATCCCTTTTACCCCCATTTTCAAAGCTATTTTTACATCACTAGCCTGATGAATTCCCGCTCCTGCCAGCACTGGTATTGGTGCATAAATTTTAACCATCTTTTCTATCACTTCCGGTTTTTCTGATGACACTGACCTATCCTTACTGCCAATCAAGTATTTCGGTTCATAAGCTATAAAATCGGCCCTAATATTCTTTGCCCACGACTCTGCCTGACCCAAAGTCTGTATACAAACCACCGATACAAAATCTTTTGGCCACCGCTTAAGCATCTTCCTTACCGTTCCCGGTTTCTTTCTACACTCCGAATGATTTAATAAACTTCCATCTATCCCCGCCTTTTTAGCTCCAATAGGGGATATATACCCTGTTTTTGCCCCCTCATCATATTCGTCTACATCCTGCAAAAATACTTTCCCTCCTATCTCAGCCTTTACCTTACCAGCAGATACCGCCGCTACTATCGGAATTATCTCCACCTTAGTTTCGCAACTTACCTCCCTGCACACCTTCGCCAAATCAACTGCCCTTTGGCCAAAACTTTCTTTATAGATCTTAAAATTTACCAAAATCATCAATAATTTAACTGATACTTATTAACCAATTGATTTATCCCATTCGTCAAATTAGAAATTACTCCCGTCACGCTGGAATTTCCCAACACCACCGCATTAATAGCATCCTTAAAGTACTTATTCATTTCGTCATTCAAACCTTCATCAAAGGTCCGTGAGTTCATCCAACCACTCGAAGCAAAAGGAGCCGCCTCAACAAAAGGCTTTACTTTTTTGTTCTTTGCCACTGACTCCGCCATACTTTTCCTTGGTGGTATTTCTCCAAAAGCTCTTAGCTGAGACGCTGTCTCATACATTCTCTCCAAACCCTCCTTCGATGCCAGATATTCCAAAAATTTAAAAGCCGCCTCCTTATTCTCGCTTCCGATATTTACCCCTTCCACCCAATAACTAGCCCAGTGAATATTGGTTATATTTTCACTACCCAACTCACTCTCTATCTGATCCAATGGCACATTATCTAGAGTCGGCAATTGCGGTACCATCATTATTCCATACTCCAATTCCGGATTCATATCATCAATATTGTAAGCTCGCCAACTTGGTCCAAAGTAAAAAGCCAAATTACCTCGGGCAAACATTTCAGTTGAATTTGGCAAAGACCCATCCCAAGCCTTAGTTTTAGTCGCAAATAAAGTGTAAAAAGTTAAAACATTTTCTAATTTTTTATCATTCTCCGGATCATTTTTTAATAGATCAACTCCATTTTGATTCATCATTAATCCCACAATATCACTCCAATGATCCACGTTCTCTGCCATTCCCATTGCCACTCCCGCCACTTTAATTCTTCCTGTCTGATCATCTCTTACCGTCAACTTTCCTGCTGCTGTTTCCAAACCCCACCAAGTCTTTGGTAATTTCACTCCCGCCGCCTCTATTAGTTTCTTGTTATAAAACAACGCCAATCCGTCATACATCAAAGGTATTGCCTGATAAGCTCCATCCCTTTTTAAATCCTTGCTATAAATTTCAAAAAAATCTTCTTCCAAACCAATATTTTTAACTATACTTTTTGACACTGGCGCTAAGTTATTGGTAAACATTGGCAACCAACTAGAATGAATTCTAAAAACATCCGGCACCTCAATCTGCGTCGGATCTTTTTGTAATCTCCCTGCCAACCTTGACCTATAATTTTCAAAAAAACTCTTTGTATACCTAACCTTTATCTTTGGATTTTTTGACTCAAAATCAGCAATCACTCCCTCCATTACACTAGCTTCTTCCCACATCCCCCAATAATTTATCACCACCTCCTTACCGATTCCACCACCGCTTTTCATGCTTCTAGACAAAAGTATTGCCACCACTGCTACTATCACCACCCCCACTACTACCACCACTCCTCCCAATACCTTTTTCATATTCCTGCCCCTCTCTTTACCTTCTTTCTCCCTAGAAACCTCTTCTTTCTCCTCTCCCGGGATTTCCTGCCTCTTGCTAGATACCACTCCACCACTCACCTTGCCTTCATTACCCAACGGCACTCTCGGTGGCAACGGCGATTTAATATCTTCAAGCTTCATATCTATATCATAACCAAAACCAAAAACTTACACCATACTTCAAGCCTAATCTTCTTTTGATATCATATATCATGCAAATTAATGTTCACACCGACGGTGGCGCTCGTGGTAATCCTGGTATAGCCGGCTTTGGCCTGGTTATTACCAATCCTGATAAAAAAGTAATTTACCAAGAATCAAAATTTTTAGGTATCAAAACCAATAACGAGGCTGAATACATGGGCATAATCGCTGCCCTCACCTGGATTAAAAATCACCATCACCAACAAATTATTAGTTCCGTAAATTTTTTCTCTGATTCCCAACTCCTAATTCGTCAAATCACAGGCACTTACAAAGTCAAAGCCAAAAACCTCAAACCATTATTCAACTCAGTTCAAAATCTTCTAAAACAAATTAATCTACCATTCCATTTCCAGGACATCCCCCGTCACCAAAACCAAATAGCCGACACTCTTGCCAACCAAGCCATGGACGACCACAGCTGAATATGAAAACCCGACTAACCATTCTTGTTGGCATCTCCACTCTCTTTTTTTCCCTGTTTCTAACCTGTTTTTTGATAAACTCCTATCTAAAACTGACTCCCCCCAAAACCTTTCTTCTGAGTATTGATCTTTCTCTTCTCAGTCCCCAACAAGTTAACCAAGCTCTTATCGCCAATTTCTCTCTTCCTCAAATTATCATTCTCACCTCACCTTCAGCCAACTTTCCCCTCAATCCAGAAATTTTTTCTGCCACCATTGATTATTCCTCCACTTTATCAAAACTCTTTTTCAAATTTAATTTAAAAAAATCTCTCTTTCCCCAACTAAACCAATTCTTCTCACTCAAAAAACACTCCCTCTCTCTTAACTACGACACCTCCCTGTTATCCGACTACGTTGCCACTGTTTCCGCCCAAATCGACCAACCCTTCATTCCCACCCAACTTAATCTCTCTTCTTCCAAAAAAGAAATTATCCTCACCCCCGGCAAATTAGGTTCCAGTATCGATTTTTCTGCTTTAACCCAATCCATCCTCTATCAACTTTCCCACAATAACGATTCACCCCTCCCTATTCCCATTGAAAAAGTTGGCTATCTTCCCTCAGACCGACTTATTTCCCAAGTCAAGTCCCAAGCTCAAAAACTTATTGACAAAAAAATCACTCTCACTGGTGACTTTGTCGCCTGGACCATAGATGACCAAACCCTCATTTCTTGGATAGATTTTAACACTCTTTTAAACGCCGACAAATTAAACCAGTTTAGTCAAACAACTGCTCAAAGCGTCAACAGGGAACCTATAAACGCCATCTTTAAATTCGAAAACAATCAAGTCTTAGAATTTCGCCCTGCCAAAGACGGCCTTTCAGTCAAACAATCAGAACTTACCCGACTACTTGAGCAATCCATCGCCGATCTTATCGCCACCACCTCATCCTCTCTCAGTCTGGTCCTTCCCGCCGCTGCCACCCCTCCGCTTGTTAACACCGAAGATGTCAACAACCTCGGTATCAAAGAACTTCTTGGCCGTGGCACCTCTACCTTCAAACACTCCAGCAACATCAGAAATTACAACATCCAAAAAGGCTCATCCGTTATCAACCACCTTCTTGTTGCCCCCGGTGATACTTTTTCCTTTCTAAACGCTTTAGGAGAAGTTACTCTAAAAAATGGTTACAAAAAAGCCTATATCATTCGCGAAGGTCGTACCGAACTTGACGTTGGTGGCGGTATCTGCCAAGTTTCCACCACTTTTTTCAGAGCCATGCTAAATTCCGGTGTCGAGATTACAGAACGTCATCCTCACGCCTTCAGAGTTTCCTACTACGAGGAGGATCGTCAACCAGGATATGACGCCACTGTTTTTATCCCCAGTCCCGACCTTCGTTTCAAAAACGATACCCCAAACCATATTCTTATCCAAAGTACTTTTGACGGTATCAACAAAGTTCTAACTTACGAATTTTATGGCACCTCCGATTCCCGCCAGGTTACCATAGAAAACTACAAAAAATGGGGCTATCAATCTCCTCCTCCCACCAGATACATTGACGATCCCACTCTGCCTCCTGGCAAATTAGTTAGAGAAGAACACGCCGTTGCCGGCATTAAAACCTCTTTTGATTGGCTGGTCACCAAAAATAACCAAATTTTTCATCAAAAAACTTTTTACAGTAATTACACTCCCTGGGCCGCCGTTTTCCGCCGCGGTATCTAATAACTCTTTCTACAATTTTGCTCTAGCCTCTCTATCCAACTTATCCACCTCTTTTACAAACTCCCCTCTCATCCCTTTATAATACCCTGCCACTCCAATCATAGCCGCATTGTCAGTATTCAACTTTTTACTCCAAGGCAAATATAAAGACAACCCTTTTTCTCTTGCCAACAATCTCACCTCCTTTCTCAATTTCATATTAGCCAACACCCCACCAGCCGCCATTACCGACTTTGGTTTGTAATATCTAATTGCCTTTTCGAATCTATCCAGTAATGTTTCAAACACTGCTCTTTGAAAACTAGCTGCCAAATTTCGATAATTTTTTACCACCCTATCTCTCTTCCAATCTCTAATGCTGTAATAAAAACTAGTTTTCAATCCTGAAAAAGAATAATCAAAACCTTTCCTTCCTTTCATTGGCCGCGGCAATTTCAAGTAATTTTCATCTCCACCCTCAGCCAATCTCTCAATCACCGGTCCCCCTGGATATCCCAATCCCATCAACTTTGCCGCCTTATCCAACGCTTCTCCACCTGCATCATCCAGGCTTTCTCCTGCCACCTCATATTTCCCCACCCCTCTCATCAAGACTATCTTGCTATGCCCTCCCGACACCGTCAAAACCAAAGCCGGAAACTTTACCTCTCTTTCCGGTTTACCTTTACTATTTTTCAAAAAATTACTCATTATATGCCCTTCAATATGATTTACCGCCACCAACTTTTTTCCATACTTTTTTACCAATTCCTTTGCCTTATCAATCCCCACCTCTAAAGCCACCACCAATCCTGGTCCGTATGTTACCGCCACTACCTCAATTTCCTTCATCCCCTCAAAGATCCACTCTTTTATCTTTCTTTTGCTCCCTTTAATAATTTTTGCCCTCTTAATCGCCTCCGCTATCACCTCATCAATTTTTTCTCTGTGAGCCCTTTTGGCTAGATTTGGCACCACTCCTCCCCATTTGGCATGCAAATCTACTTGACTAGAAATCACATTCGACAATATTCGATCTCCATCTAATACCGCCGCACAGGTATCATCACAACTAGTCTCTATTGCCAAGATCTTCATAACTTGTGTAGTATTATAAATTATGGACGTTTTGCAAACTAGTTTAAAAAAATCCACCAAAAAACCTCCTTATACTCTTCTTGCCATTATTTTTATCGTCCTTTCTATTTTGACCGTCGCTATTTTTTATCAGACTAACGGTAAATCTCTTTTTCCTACTTCTCCCAAAACCCCCAAAATCTCTCCACCTTCCACTCCTGCCACCTCACCATCAACTACCTCTACCCCCACTCTCTTTCCAGCCACCATATCTCCTTCACCCTCACCCTCAGCCATTACCTCTATTACTGTCTCTCCACCCTCCACTCCCACTGCCACTATCGCTTCTACCGCCACTCCCACCCCTGGCCATCTTACCTTCACCAGTCAATCAGACAAATTCCAAGTCATCTACCCTTCAAACTGGCAACTAAACCAAGACCAGGAAGCCACCGGCAATCGTTATACTTTTTACCTTCAATCAGATAGTGTTGCCATTCACGTCGGTTCTGATTGGTCATGGTCCCACCCCGGTCGTCAATTCTCTCCCACTTTTAAAATCGATGGCAATGACACTTTCCGTTATGACATCAATCGCCAAACCATAGTTGATATCGACAAAGGCGACCTAAAATACACCATCCAATGTGTCCACAATGCCGAGGATGATCTCAAATCCGAATGTCACTCCTTCCTCTCCTCCTTCAAATTTCTCTAGCTCCACCCACTTATTCGCCTTGTCTTCTCATCCACATATTCAAGTTTCACCCCCACATAATTCACCTTTTTCTTTAATTTCTCAAAAACATCTTTTCCCATCCTTTCCGGCCATTCAATACAAGCCACTACTCCTGTTTCAAATAATTCCAAAAACCCCAACTCTGTCAACTCCTCCTCATTTTCAATCTTATATAAATCAAAATGCAAAAATTTACTAACCTTACCTTTTTCTAAATTACCAACCCTATACTCATTAACTATCACAAAAGTTGGTGAAGTGATTTTCCCTTTTATCTCCAAAGCCCTACCAATTCCTCTAGCAAAAACCGTCTTTCCCGCTCCCAAGTCACCTGTCAATCCTAACACCACTAATTTTCTGTCATCTCTATGCTTTTTCAACAAAAATTCGGCAATCTTTTTTGTCTCTGTCTCCGATTTTGATATCAAGCTTCGACCCTTTCCCCCCACCACATCTCCTCTTCTCAGTATTTCAATTTCTCCTCCAACTGTATTAATCACCGTCGACGGCTTATTTCTTGGTAATTTGCCTCCGTCAACTACCAAATCAATCATGTTCTTTTTTTTCTCCGACAGACTCCTCAAAAAACTGTCAATCGAATAATGACAACTCCTTCCAGCCAAATTTGCCGAAGTTGCTGTAAATGGTCTCCCTAACTTTTTTGCCAAATCCGTCATCAACTTATTATCAACTATCCTTACCCCCAAACTACCATCCTCCGCCTCAATTCCGTCAGCCACCTTGCTCTTCTTGCTCTGACTTATTACCGTAAACGGCCCCGGCAGTAAATTATCATAAATATCCTCCGCTTCTTTACTAAGTCTTACATATTCTTTTGCCATCCTTTTATCTGCCACTGCCACTGATATTGCCTTACCTGTCCACCTGTTTTTAAAAGCCAACAATTTGTCCACCGCTTTCTGTTTAGTCGGATCCACCGCCAGTCCATATACCGTATCACTGGGAAACACTACCAGTCCTCCCGTAGTTATTACCTCCGCCGCCTTATTTACTGCTTTTTCATAATCTCTCAGTTTTACCATTTTCATCCGGCTATTTTATCATTTTTCACCACAAATTCGTGCTAAAATAAGCCCATGGATAAGCACTATGACCCTCAGGGTGAAGACAAAATCTATCAGCTCTGGTTACAAAGAAAAGCCTTCACTCCCAAAATCGATAAGAAAAAAAAACCTTTCACCATCCTTCTCCCTCTCCCCAACGCCAACGACCCCATGCACATCGGCCATGCTATGTTTACCATCCAGGACATTCTTTGTCGCTACCATCGAATGATAGGAGATCCGGTCTTATGGCTTCCTGGTGCTGATCATGCCGGTATCGAGACACAATTCGTTTTTGAAAAAAGACTTCAGGAAAAAGGCCAATCCCGTTTCGACTACGACAGATTAACTCTCTACCAGATGATCTGGGATTATGTAGAAAAAAATAGAAAATTAAACCAATTTCAGCTAAAAGAACTCGGTTTTTCTCTTGATTGGACCAGATACCACTACAGTTTAGAACCAGCCATAATTAAACAAATTTTAGCCACTTTCAAAAAACTCCACCAAGACAAACTCCTTTACCGGGCCCAAAGAATTGTCAACTATTGTACTCATTGTGGCACCGCTTTCTCCAATCTCGAAGTTAACTATGTCGAACAAAAAACCAATCTCTATTACATGAAATATGGTCCATTTGTTTTAGCCACCACCCGCCCCGAAACCAAATTTGGTGACACCGCTGTTGCCGTTCACCCCAAAGACAAAAGATACCAAAAATGGATCGGTAAAATTATTACCATAGATGGTCTTATTGGACCCTTTCAGGTCAAAGTCATTGCCGATGATATGGTTGATCCGGAATTTGGCACTGGTGTAGTCAAAATCACCCCAGCTCATGACCCAAATGATTTTGAAGCTGGTCTCCGTCACAATTTATCCATCAAACAAGTCATCGGTCTAGACGGCCGTCTAAACAAATTAACCGGTAAATATGCCGGCCTAACCGTCCAACAGGCTCGCAAAAAAATCGTCGCCGATCTCAAAACCAAAGGAGATCTTGTCAAAGTTGATTCAAATTATATTCACCGCATTGGCCACTGCTACCGCTGTAACCATATCATCGAACCCTTACCTGTACCCCAATGGTATGTCAAAACCAAACCCCTGGCCAAACCAGTCATCAGCTCAATCAAAAAAGAGGATACCTTAGTTTTCCCCAAAAGGTTCAAAAAAGTTTACCTCGACTGGATGGAAAATATCCGCGACTGGAACATCAGCCGTCAAATCGTTTGGGGTCCCCAGATTCCCGCCTGGTACTGTCTTGATTGTCATCCCGATATTCAAATTAGTTTTATTAACAGTTCCAAAAAAAATATTAAAGGCAAATATCAAGATCTCTTAACTAACTACCAATTCCAAGATATCAAAAAAGGACTTCAGACCCTAAGTGCCCCCATCAAATCAGACTATTTTATAGACCCGGACCAAAAAACCTGCCCCAAATGCCAGGGCAGTCATATCCTCCAAGAAACCGACACCTTTGACACTTGGTTTCTCTCCGGCCAATGGCCCCTGACCACTCTCGGTTTTGATGTCACCAACCCCAAAAAAAGCTCTCCCGATTTCACTTATTTTTACCCTACCAGTGTTATGGATACTCTCTCGGATATCTTATTTTTCTGGGTCGGTCGCATGATGATATTTGGCTTTTATCTTACCGGCAAGACTCCGTTTAAATTAATTCACTTACACGCCAAAGTAATTGATCAAAAAGGCCAAAAAATATCCAAATCAAAAGGCAATGTTATCAACCCCACCGACATTAAAAGAAAATATGGCGCCGACGCTCTCAGATTAGCCCTCGTCTATGGTATCGCTCCCGCCAGTAATATTGCTCTTTCAGACAAAAAAATTGAATCAATGAGAAATTTTGTTAACAAAATTTGGAATGCTGCTAGATTTACCCTTTTCACCCTCGATAGGATTAAAGAAGACAATCCCAACTTCAAGCTCAGCTCAAAGCTTCCCAAAAAACTTCATTTCGATGATGAAAAAATCCTAAAAAAATTAAACTCTATTATCACCTCTACCACCAAAAACATTAATAAATACCGTTTCGGTCAGGCCAGTGAGGACCTTTATCACTTCTTTTGGCATCAATTTTGCGACCTCTATATCGAACAAACCAAAAACAGAGGACAGCAAGCCATCCCCATTCTCTTCACTGTTTTAATTGACTCCCTAAAACTTCTTCACCCCTTCATTCCTTTTGTTACCGAATCAATCTACCAACAAATCCCAAAAGAATTCACCCAAACTCATTCTCTTTTAACCACCGCTCCCTGGCCCTGCCTTCATGAAATCTAATCTTCTAAAATACTTCATCTACACTATTTTTCTTTCCACTCTTATCTTCAACCTTTATTTTTTTCTTTCTCCTCCCAACAACTCCACTCCTTTTTCCTTCTCCTCAGGAGACAGTTATTACAAAAAACTTAACCTCTGGTTTTTCTACGCCAAAAAACAAGACTGGTATAACGCCGCCAAAATCGAACCCCAGCTTGATCTTATTGACATCACCGACTACAAATCAACCCATCACCCTGACAAAATAAAACAAATTATTAACAAGATTGCCATCAAAACTGACAAATCAACTGAAGATTGGCTAGAAATTGCCAAACTCCAACTTCAGATAAATCAAAAACAATCAGCCATCGAATCACTCAAGCTTGCCCGCCAACTCGACCCCGTCAGAAATGACATTGAACACTTCTACTTCCAACTCACTAGCACCAACTAAGCCTCCTTTTTGGCCTCTTCTTTTTTCTCTTCTCCCTCTGATCTTTCTTTCTTTCCCTCGTCATCTTCTTTTTCTCCCTCTTTTTTCTCTTCTCCCTCTCCTTCAGTCGCTCCCTCCTCTCCCTCTTTTTGCTCTGTTGCTGGCACTTCATCTGGTATCACTGTCTCTTCAATGATTTCCTCTTCCTTAGGTTCTTCAGTCTTAACAATTACCTGATCAGGCGAGTTTTTGATTTCCACCTTCTCACTGTCCATTTTTAAATCAGCCACTACGACCACATTATCCACCGTTTTTAACACCGATAAATCAACTTCAAATTTTTCTGGCAAATCCATCGGCTTGGCTTCCACTTCCACTTCATCAGTCACCTCTACCAAAATATTACCTTCTCGAACCGAACTAGATTCTCCCACTAATACTATCGGCACACTGGCCACAATCTTTTCAGCCAAATTTACCTTATAACAATCAATATGCATTAAATCATCACTCACCACATTATATTGAGGATTTCTCAACAACACCGGTAAAGCCTTCTCTTTATCCAACATCAAATCAACCAGTCCCGATTCTCCCACTTTTTCAAAAATCTTTAATACTTCCGCAGTCTTTATTTGAATCGACACCGATTCCATTCCTTTTCCATACAATGTCGCCGGAATAATGCCTTGCTGTCTCAATTTTTTTACTTTTCGACCCATTACACCTCTTTTTTCAGCTTTCAATTTTGGACTTTCTTTTTTCATACTATTTATCTTTGTTTACGACTTTTCCCCCAATTTTGGAGTACCTGTCGCCAACTCTCTAAAACTAGAAGGAATTATAACACGGAAACATCCGTCTCAAAACCCTTTTCTTAAGCAATCTTTAAATATTGGCCAGGATTTTTCACCAACCTACCCATATTTATCTTAAGTCCACTTCCTAAATAGGTTGACAGCGACAGCACATAATTCAATTTTACACTTACCAAATGAGGATCTTTTGGAAAAAGATCTACTCCTTTCTGCCTCAAGTCTCGTATCCTCTCTAAACCATTAGTACTTGCTCTCCTTTCCTCCAAAAAAACATCAGCGACTACACCTTTCTCCATATCAGTTAATTTTGTCTCCTGCTTCGAACCTCTCATAATTTTTATAAATAGTTTTCTGTCCTGACTACCAACCATCTCTCCATCCAAATGTCCCATCTCATGAAAAAGAGAGGCCAAGTCACCAGCATCATTCATATGAGTCATCAAAATCTGTCTTGTAGTCGAATCTACCACCATCTCCTTATCAGTGTCTAAAAATTCGCGAACAAAATTTCTCCGACGTCCCCTACTACGACCAGGAGGAGGGGGTGGAGGGTGCTGTGGCCAAATCAGCAAAGCGTTAGGTAAAGGAATATTCCCTCCGTTCACTTTTAATTCCCTAACCTCATACACTCCAGGAAGTGTAGCTCTTCCATCATCAGTTTGAAACTCGACCTTAGTTTTTTCTGATAGAAGTATCGTTATACGCTGTCCTCCCGATACCACCAATCCATCATCCAATTCGCTTTCCACCTCAAAACCTTCCTCAACTCTTGTTACTTTCGTATTCTCGGCAAAAACCCACTTAATCTCATCCACCATCTGACCCCTCTCACTCACTGGTAAAGATTCACCATCTTCACTCATCGATAAACTATCAACATAATAAACATAATCCATTCTAACAAAACTCCGCCCCATTCCCATTAATGCTAAAATTACCAATAATATGTCGAATAAATTGAGCGAAGCGAAATCCAGCTCTACAGGAAAACCAAAACCACGAATTCTAACCGGCGACCGACCCACCGGCTCCATGCATTTAGGCCACTATGTTGGCACTCTCCAAAATCGTGTTAAACTCCAAAAAGATTACGACTGCTTTTTTATCATCGCCGATCTTCACACTCTTACCACCGCTCCCACCAAAGACAAAACTAATACCATAAATGATCGGGCTAGGGGACAGGTACTAGACTATCTTTCTGTTGGTATTGACCCTCAAAATTGCGTTATCTATCAACAAAGCCAAGTTCCTGAAGTTGCCTATATCTCTCTTCTCTTTTCCATGCTTATTTCCGTTCCCAGATGTCAACGCGTCCCCACCCTAAAAGATGTTATGCGCGATCTTAATATCAAAAAACCCTCTTTGGGGCTCCTCACTTACCCGGTTCTCCAATCTGCTGACATCCTAATGGTCAAAGCCAACCTGGTTCCGGTTGGTAAAGATCAGGAATCTCATGTTGAGGTCACCAGAGAAATTGCCAAAGCATTTAACAAAACCTATGGTGAAATTTTCCCCATTCCCAAAGCCCTAATTGGCAATGTCGGTACTCTACCCGGCACTGATGGCCAAGCCAAAATGAGCAAGTCTGTTGGCAACTGCATTTACCTTTCCGATGACACCAACACTGTCAACCGCAAAGTCAAAGCTATGTACACTGATCCCAAACGTATCCATCCCACTGACCTTGGTACTGTCGAAAACAATCCCGTCTTTGTCTATCACGATGCTTTCAATGACAACTTAAAAGAAGTCAAAGATCTAAAAAATCGTTATCGCCAGGGCCAAGTTGGCGATGTCGAGGTCAAGGATAAACTAGCCAAAGCCATCAACAAATTTCTAGATCCCATCCGAGATCGTCGCCAAAAATATGAAAACAATACCAAATTAATCAATCAAATCATCCAAAACGGCTCCCAAAAAGCGCAAACCGTTGCTCAATCAACCCTCAAACAAATGCTTGCCGCCATGGGTTTGTAAAAAAACATCCTAACCAAAAACTTCGTAGGTATGCCAGGACTTGAACCTGGGACCCCCGACTTATAAGATCGGTGCTCTAACCACTGAGCTACATACCCTGGTAGCAGGGGTGGGAGTTGAACCCACGACCTCAGCGTTATGAATGCTGCGCTCTTACCACCTGAGCTACCCTGCCGCTCACAATTATATCAAGCAACTAAGCCTACAGAATAATAAACTCCACCAAGGTGGAGTTTATTTATGTTGCGGGGCCAGGAGTCGAGCCTGGTCTGTGAGATTATGAGCCTCACGTGCAACCCTACACTACCCCGCATGTATTTATCCCCGAAATTCTAGCATAAATTCACTACCTAAACAAATCCAGCCACTGTTGATATTTTGCTTTTTCATCCCCAATGTTTATCTTTGGAAACAAATCCACCGTCTCCCCTTCTTCTTCAAATACTAACCAATAGTCATTTTCAGTCCCCAAACCAAAACTAATTCTAGCCTGTCTCTCGATGTAAGCACTGCTGGTGGCATAGCCAATTTGTCTTCCCATTTCTACATTCTCTTTTTCTAATCTGCCAATTTCCCGCCTAATTTCCGCATTTTTCTTCCTTGCTCCCAAAAGCACTCCCATTTGCCTATTAATATTCAAAACTGTCGAAAACAAAATAATACCGCCAATTAGGTAAAAAATCACATTTTTTAACCAAAAATTCATCTCGTTGTTATCTATCCTAGTTTGTGTTATTATAAGTCCTAGTAGACTTATTAAACCTATGACTAATTTATCATTTGACCAAGCCTTAGACTTATTTGGCAATTCTCTTACCAAATCAGGTAAGTCAACCAACACTATTGTAGCCTACAAAGGTGACATCAACCAACTCATCAAATACTTCAAGGCCCAATTCGATCTCTCCACCGTTGATGTCGTCCAAACTTCTCACATCGACAAATTCAAGAAAAACTTAATCAAAAACAACTATACCGCCAAATCAGTTTCTCGCAAACTAAACTCCATCAAAAATTTCTTCTCCTTTCTTAAAAACGAAGATATCATCAACTCCGATCCTTCTTCCGACGTCAAACACCCAAAATACGAAAATGATCTTCCCAAAATATTAAAACCAATCGAATATAGAGCCCTTCGCGACGCCTGCCGCCACGACCATCGCTCCACCGCCATTGTCGAACTCATGCTCCAGGCCGGTCTTCGTATCAAAGAAATTGAAGTTCTTAAGGTTGACAACATTAATGACAACAAACTCACTATCGAATCCTACGAATCCCATCCCCAAAGAGAAGTCCCCCTCAACAATTCAGCCAAGACCGCTCTCAACCGCTATATCCAAGAGTCCCGCTATCAAACCAAAACTACCAATGTTTTTGTTACCAAAACCGGCCGTCCTCTTCTGGCCAGAAACATCAGAAGTCTTTTAAACCGCTATTTTGCCAAAGCCGGCATTACCGATGTTAAAGTCAATGATCTTAGAAACACTTTTATTGTTTTTCAGCTCAAGTCCGGTGTCCCTATTGACGTTGTTTCCCAAGTTGTTGGCCACAAGCGCATCTCCACCACCGAAAAATACCTCCAACTTATCGACAACAAAGAAGAAACAAGAAGCATCAAACTAAAAGAACTCTAACCAAATTTCACCTCCTTACTTACTCTCTATAATCTCGCTCGTTTGGCAATTTCCGCTTCCACTATTTCCTTAGGCCTCCCATATTTTAGACTCGACAATTTCTTAATCATTTCTGCCAGTTTAGGATCCCCCTCCCTTTTCCTCTCCTTGGCTGATACCCTTAACGAAAATGGTGTTTTTGGCACTCCATCTATCATCGTCTTCAAATAAACTTCACCCATACCGAGATTCAGCAAATCATGTTCACTAAATGTTGGTTCAAACTGCTTAACCAAAAAACCAGCATCAGATATCCCCACCCTAAAACTACAAATTGTTCCCACATTGCCAAACACCGCATTTTTCACCTCATCATCCATTTGAGAAATGAACTGGTTGGCTACCGTCAAATTCAAACGATATTTCCTTGCCTCTGATAATATCACCGCAAAATCCTGAGTGGCAAAATTCTGAAACTCGTCTACATACAGATAAAAATCTCTTCTCTGTTGCTCCGGCGTATCCTGCCGGCTCATAGCTGCAATCAAAATTTTAGGTATTAAAATCAAACCCAAAAACGCCGAATTCTCCTCCCCAATCGTTCCCTTAGCCAAGTTAATGATAATAATCTTCCCTTCATCCATCGCCTGTCTAAAGTTAAACGAAGACTTTGATTGACCAATAATATTTCTCATCATTTTATTGGTAATAAACCGACCAAACTTTGACACAATATAATCCAATACTTCTGATTTATGAAAATCAGAAGTTTGAGCAATCTGATCCGTCCAGTAACGCTTCACCATTGGATCAGACAGTTTTGGCAGCAAAGATTTAACATAACTTGGATCAGTCAAACATCGCACTATCTCAACAAAAGTTGCTCCCGGCTCGATCATTACCGTCAACATGATGTTCCTAATCGCATGTTCAAATCTAGGCCCCACAATCCCTGTCTTATAAGGATCATAAAGCTTATACATCAAATTGATAATTGATGAAGTCACAAAATCTCTCTGGTCCTCCCTGTCACATTCCATTACATTAAAACCCATCGGTCGCTCCGTCATCGACGGGTCAAAATAAATCACATCCTCCACTCTCTCCGGTGGAATTCTCTCCAAAATACTCTCATAAGTATCATGTGGATCGACAAAACAAACTCCATGTCCTGCCTTAATATCCTGAAGAGCCATGTCGGCCAACAGCCACGATTTTCCCACTCCCGTCTGTCCTACTATGTAAAAATGTCTTTGTCTGTCTTTCTGCGTCATACAGTACTTCTTGCTCTCCCCTCTAAATAAATTGTCCCCAATATACATTCCCTCCTGCGGCGCATTTACCGGCCCCGACGCCTTCTTTGCTTTCAACCAATGAATATTGGGTGTCTCTACTGTTTTGTTGGGTAAATGATAAATAGAGGCAATCTCCTCTGATGACAAAATTGTTCTTCCTTTTCGCCACCAAATTATCGGGTACTTATAAATAAAATCCTGCATCAACATGCTATGTAACTTTGTTTTCCTGGTAGACAACTTATTCCATGGCGATTCAAACTGTTCAAAACAAGCCTTAACATTCGATAGATTAGTTTTAGCCACCTCTGTTGTCGCTGCCATGGCCACAATTCTTATTGCCACCTCAAATCCTGATTTACTACACTTACTTTCAATTGCTTCCAATTGCCTGGCATCCACCTTATAAGCCGCCTGCTCCGGATTAGCTTCTGATTTTTTCGTGTTACTGACAAAACTTCTTCCTTCCGCCGCCCACTTAGTATCAATCGGTGATACCACCAACTGAATCGCTACACTCTCTCCCTCGTCCAATTTTGATAAAGCCGAACTAATCGATGCCAACGGATCTGTCGGAATCTCCTTATAACTTTTAATCGGATAAAAAGCTTGTTTCTTAATTCCCAACCAAGCAAATTCCATTTTACCGGAAGTTGCATAAATATTAGGTTCATCCACCGCCGTCACATCGGCTCCAGCATAAACACTAAAAATTTGTTTTTCTATCAAAACCTGATATTTTTTCGGCGCACTTATATAAAACCTAATATCTTCATTTGTCCCTATTATCTCCAGCGTCACACTCGGTTGAGTCGTCAAAGGTTGCAAAAATTTCAATTTAGCCTTCTTATACATACTGGAAAGAGAGTCAATTATCTGCTCCATGGCATCAATCTTTACCTCATTATCTTCCGGTACCGCCACCAACAAAGTTACCATTTGAAGAGATCTCTTTTCTCTGTCTTTCCACCGATACCACAATATCAAAAAATATCCCAATACCCCCAGCAACACCACTGCCACTATTCCCACCACCAGCCAAATCACCCATCCCATTATTTGTTTTTCTAAAAGCTCAGTTGTCATCATTTTTAAATTTTACCTTTCCTTTCTTAATTTTGATCAATCTAAAGATGAATTCTGACAACCACCTACCGGCATCAGCTACCGTTTTTGAAAAACCACTCTTAAATGTCTTCCTTGTCACCGGCAATTTAACTTTCACCTGCCCTCCCCCTACCGGTTTTAAAACTTGCTGTTTATCATCAGTTATAGTCGTCTGCTTTGGTGCCTTTTCAATCTCTTCAAGCCAATTTGCCACCTTCCTATCTAATCCTTTTTCTACCCGTCCCTTGCCCACATCCACCAATATATCATCTACTTTTTCACCCCCACCCCTCTTTTGAATCGACTTTTCTCTCTCTTGATTTATTGGCATATCTCCTCAAGTATAAGCTAAAATTCCGCCAAGCTCCAGTAGTCCTTGCTATAATCAAGCAAAATGATCAAGAGCAATTCTGGACTCAAACAAGTCCGTCAAATCGATAACAGTCGCAAATGGATGCCCTTCGCCACCACCCTTCTTCTCATCTCTCTAATTGCCCTATTCATTTGGTTTTTCCGCGGTGGCAGCTTTCGTCTTTATGCCAGCATCTTTTTTGGCTTCTATCATCTTACCCGCCGAGTTTGGGTCTCCGTTATCCTTATCGGTATCACCCAAAATATAGTTTTCATCCCGCTTCGTTTTATAAGCCTCAAACTTTCCACCTCTCTAAAAGATTTTGAAGACGAACTAAAAAAAATTAAATCCGAAAAAGACCAATACTTTCTCTTTAATAAGGAAGTCAAAGCAGGCAACCTTTCCGTCATCTTCTACATTTTAAACTTCATCCTAAATGCCCTAGCCTTCTTTTCCGCCGGTCGTATCTTTCTTATCGATTTTTATACCACCAAACTTAACCCCAACCTTCTTTATTCCTCCATTCCTTATCCTCAATATCCTCTAAAAGGTACTGACTTTAATTTCCCCTTTTTTAAAATCGCTCACACTATCGCCCTACCTTGGTCAACCATCTTTTATATCTGGTTAGGTCTCCTTGGCCTTTTTGTTGTTCCTCGTCTACTTTGGAGATTAACCAAGTTTCTTCTCAGTAAAAATAAAAAATTACTCTCTTTCCGTATCAATTACAACCGTCTCATCCTAAAAATCGGCGGTTACAGCGGCACCGTTTTTCTCATCTCACTTTTTCTTCTTCGTCACTTGCCTGACAAATTTCAAAGTCTTACCCTGGTTGCTGACCTCACCCGACCTAATCGTGGCATGAACATCATCACCGCCATTGGCACCTTTCTCACCGCTCTTCATGCTGGTTACACCCGTCACCGTTTGGCTGTCAAACAAGCCCGCCAAAACAACATTCCCCAAAAAATTATCAGTCGAGTCTTTCGACTTAGAATGCGCCAAAGCCTCAAAAACGCCTTATTCCTTGGTATTGGTGCCTATCTTGTCACCAGCCAAATTCCCTCCGCCTTCGAACTCTCTGTTGCTACCTTCGAGGTCCTCTACATTCTTTCCCCTTACAGTTTCGATCTCCTTCTCAAAAAACCCTCAAAAGTAGCCATTTCCCCCCAAACCCAACCATCAATTCCTTCTGACTGATTAAAACTCGATGATAAAATAAATTGTGGATAACCAAGTCGAAGACATCAAAAGAAAATTAGACATTGTTAATGTTATCAGTCGTTTTCTGCCTCTAAAAAAAAGAGGCCGCCACTTTTTAGCCTGTTGTCCTTTCCACCAGGAAAAAACCCCCTCTTTTACCGTCTCCCCCGAACTTCAAATCTTCAAATGCTTTGGTTGTGGCCAAGGCGGTGACGTTTTTACCTTTGTTCAAAAATTTGAAAAAATTGATTTTCCCGAGGCTTTAGAAATCTTGGCCAAACTTGCCGGCATTACTCTCAAAAAAAGCCCTCAATTTTCCGCCAAAGCTTCCAAAAACAAACTTTTAATCGACATCAATCAACACATGTCCCGCTTCTATAACTTTCTACTCACTTCCCATCCCTTAGGTAAACCCGCCCTCAATTATGTTCTCAAAAGAGGTATATCACTTGCTACCATCAAAACCTTCCAGCTTGGCTTCTCTCCCAAAAATTCTCAACTTCTCATAAATTTTCTCAAAAAAAAAGGTTACCAAGATTCTCAGCTCATAGCCACCGGCACTATCGGTCGCAGTCAATACCAACCTTCTCGTCTTTATGACCGCTTCTCCACCCGTCTCATTTTTCCTCTGATTGATCACCGCCATCGACTAGTTGCTTTTTCTGGCCGCATTTTGCCCGGGGCTCCCCCAAACCAAGCCAAATACATCAACTCCCCCGAAACCTCTCTCTATCACAAAAGTCACATGGTTTATGGCCTTAACCTTGCTAAAGACCACATCAGAAATCAGCATGCCGTCATCGTCACCGAGGGTGAATTTGACATGATCTCACCTTTCCAAGTCGGCGTCAAAAATATTATTGCTATCAAAGGCACTGCCTTCACCCAAGAACAACTCCGTCTTCTTCATCGTTACACCGACACTCTCATCCTGGCTCTGGATTCTGATTTTGCCGGCACCACCGCCGCTCAAAAAAGCATCCAACTAGCCGACGATCTCGAATTCGACATCAAAGTCCTCTTACTGGGGGACAAATATAAGGACCCTGACGAAGCCGTTCAAGCTGATTCCAAATTTTTTAAAAATCAACTCAAAAAAACTTTACCTATCTGGGATTTTCTCATTCTTTCTGCCTGCAAAAATAATGACCCTGCCACTATCAAAGGCAAGAAAACTATCCTTTCCATCACTCTGCCTTTTCTAATCAAAATTACCAACTCAGTTATTAAATCCGATTACCTCAAAAAACTAGCCGAGGCCATTAGTTCCAGCCCCGAAGCCGTTTTTCAAGAAGCCGCCAAATACACCAGCACTACTCCTAGCAATTCTTCCCCACTCCTCACCCCCCAACCTGCCTCCTCCCAAACAGAAAAACTTCAGCAATCTATTCTCATTCTTCTTTTAAGCGCCAAATCTCCCCTCAAATTAATAAAAACTCTCAAAAAAGAACTAAAAATTATCACTACCCCCAGATACAAAAAAATAATTTCTGCCCTCCTAAAAACCACCAAGTTTAGTCCTCAAAAATTCATGCAAAAACTCCCACCAGAATCCCAAACTGTTTTTCAATCACTTTTTGTCAGCGCTACCTCAATCGAAATAGAATCCAATCGCCGCCAATTTGAGATTAAAAAAAGCCTTAATCTTTTACAAAAATTTACTCTAAAAAACAAATTAACCAGCCTCAGTCAACAAATCAGTCGTCTTGAATCCCGTGGTCAACACTCTCAACTCAAAAAAGTAGAATCTCGCTATAATCGCATTCTTACAAAACTTTCTCAATTAAAAACTTAAAAAACCTGGATTTTTCAAAGCTTTTCCTATAAAATATAGCCGATGCCATCCCCAAATTTTTCTCAAATCAAAAGAAAACTAGTTACCCTCTCCAAGAAACTAAATTACCTTACCAACGACGAAATCCTAAATCTCATCCCCAATCCCCAAAACTACATTGACCAAATTGATACTATTTTTGATTACCTCTTTGAAAAAGACATCGATGTTTTTGACAAAGTTGAGTCCAGAAAAATACTTGAATCCGAAGCCAAAAAATTGACCGGAGTCGATCTAATGGCCCTTTTGAGTCAAAAGAATACTGTTGACTCAGTCAGAATGTACCTAAAAGAAATTGGCAAGATTGATCTTCTCGTTTTTGAAGACGAAATCAGATTAGCCAAAGAAATCGAAAAAGGTTCCCAAAAAGCCCGCCGTGATCTTATCAACGCCAACTTAAGACTAGTTGTTTCCATTGCCAAAAAATATATCGGTCGTGGGCTAACCTTCCTTGATCTAGTCCAAGAAGGCAATCAAGGTCTCATGCGTGCTGTCGAAAAATTCGATTGGCGTCGTGGTTTCAAGTTTTCCACCTACGCTACTTGGTGGATCAGACAAGCCATCACCCGCGCCATTGCTGATCAAGCCAAAACTATCCGCATTCCTGTCCATATGGTTGAGACCATCAACAAGGTCTACAAAGCCACTCGGGCTCTCACCCAAAGATTGGGTCACGAACCTAGCGTCGAACAAATTGCCAAAGAAGTCGAGATCACTGTCGAAAAAGTTGAAGAAATTTATCGTATTTCTCAAGAAACCACTTCTCTAGCTACTCCGGTAGGGGATGACGAAGACTCTTTTCTTGGTGACTTCATCGAAGACACCACCCAACCCTCCCCCTATGAAGAAACTTCAAAAGAGTTATTACGAGAATCAATTGAAGATGTTTTGGACAGTCTAGACGAAAGAGAAGCCAAAGTTTTAAGTTATCGTTTTGGACTCCTGGGTGAAACTCCCAAAACTCTTGAAGAAGTTGGTCGCATTTTTAGTGTCACCCGAGAGCGCATTCGTCAAATTGAGGCCAAAGCCTTAAGAAAACTCCGACATCCTTCACGCAGGAAAAAACTTCAAGATTATCTGGAATAAGTGATATAATTCCGGGCACACAAAAGCACCTTTCAAATCAATCCCCTGTAGCTCAATGGTAGAGCGTCCGACTGTTAATCGGCAGGTTCGAGGTTCGAGTCCTCGCGGGGGAGCCATCGTAAAAAGAATCCCCAGTCCATTGAACTATGTCAATTTGGTAAAATCGAGATTATAAGAACAGACACAGAAAAGGCAACATCAGGATCTTTTCCAGAAACCAAATTTGAAAGACAAGTTCTTTATAAAAAAGCACTTGAAATAGCAGAAATTCTTTCAAAAGAAGAAATAGTTGAAAAAGTGGGTATTTTTGGCAGCTTAGCGGGAGAAAACAAGGAGCCCAATGATATTGATTTGATAGTTTTCGTCAAAGATCCCATCTTAATTAAAAAAATATTAGACAAAAGGAAAGCCGAAGCAAGACAAGATTCTACAGAAAAAGACCCAGAGGGTTATTTAGAAGAAGAGTTTTTCTTAAGATTAAGCGATGAAGGGAGGGCTAGGCTTTTCTCTGCCATTTTAGAAGTAGAATTTAAAAACAACCGTTTACATCGATATCCTATCGATTTTTTCATCATTCCTTTCCCTGTAGACGAAGAATATCTCGAAATTGAAGCAAGAGCTAATCTCAACCCCAATTTTATCTTATATTTATCCAAAGAAGTAAGAATTTACGATCCAAGTAAAAAGAAATTTGTTAAACAGGAGGTTTTTCCTCCCACACAAAAAAACCAATAAAGCGCTACTCTCTAAAGACCAACTAATTCTCACCCCTTACTAAAAGGGGACAGACATCTACAAGGAAGAAATCTCACCGCCAAACCAAACTTTCCTCCATCCTTCCGTCAAATATAAACCATCTTACTCACTCCCTAACAGTTCGAATAGTGACCACCCGGGGGAGCTAAGCTATAGTCACTGTTTTATTCGCCTTGATAAAATATCCGATAAGTTTGGCAGCATCCCTGCTAAAAGTATTAATAATCCCCCAGTAAGCATAGAGATGGTTAAGGTCTCTCCAAAAATAATCATTCCAAAGATAACCCCAAAAACCACTTCCATTAGTCCAATTAACCCCCCAATACTAGCATCAACAAACTTGAAGCCTTCAACCACTAACCAAAAGGACACTAGACCTGCACCAGCAAATGCGAACATAGATAGCCAAGAGCCACTTAACGACAAGGGAACCAAAGGCTCTTTTAATAATAATGAAACTGGCAAATGTGTCACAAATATCCCGCCCCAAATATAAATACTCAACTGAAGTGAAGAATATTTAGCACTTGTCTTTTTTGTTGTTGATACCTCACCCCCACTTGCAACTCCATTTATTACAGCCAAGACCAGAGCAATTAACGAAAACTTGACCAAAGAAAGCCCAAAAATAAACAATAAACCCAAAAAACCAAGAAATAAGGAAATAATTTTCACTCTCGTCATCTTTTCCTTAATAAATATTGAACCGATTAAATAAGTTGCTACCAAAAAAGATGCATAAAAAATGAGTGTTGCTGTCCCAATATCCATATTGTTGAAAGCATAATAAATGGGTGCCTGGGTAAAAATTCCAAATATGATTGGAACTAACAACCATTTTGCATCTTTCTTGTTTATCGGTCTCAAACTTTTTGTGAATAAAGCTATTGGAATTAACACCAAGAGTACCAGCCCACTTCTTACCCAACCCTGGAAAAACAATCCAAATTTCGCACCAATAAACCTGGACCACACACCATAACTACCAAAACCCACAGCAGAAATAAGTATCATCAACTGACTTTTTAAATTACTTTTCATTTTTCGACAATAACATTTCTTACACCTTCCTTAAAGTTAGTATATCAATCCGTAAATTTATTAACTTCTCACAGAGGTCCTGACTGAGTCCAAGGCGGGGAGCTAGGTCCTATAATATTGATTACGATATCCTTCAGTAGTATAATTCCCGCATGGTTGAGAAGGAAGTAAATTGTATTGGTTATGTCGCCCACCAATTGGGTTTCGATCCTGAAGAAAGATTCATACATTGCCCAGGTCTCGAAGAAGCATTAGCGGTTCATGATGTAGTCTTAGATGCAAAATCTGCAAGTCTAGTAGGAATAGTTTCTGAAAGAGGAACAGATAATCATTCTGGTCCAACCATAATTCATCTTGCGATACTGGAAGAGGGTGGGGACATTGTTAGGCATCGGAAGCAATACGGTGCTCCAGTGACTCGTGAGCCTTTTGAGAGAGGTCTAGATGGGTATCTGAAGAGCCCTAGATTTAGGGTTATATACTTGACTCTCAAAGGTTAGGCAATAAAACATTTAACAAAGAAAGTCAGTTCGAAAATCGTTCCATCAGTTTATCTTGATATAATAATACTATGTCACCAGACAGAGCAAGAGTTTTTCTCGTAGAGGATAACCAGCTACAATTATCTAGCTTTCGCTTTTTAATTGAAAGAGGAGAGCATCAAATTGTAGCCGAAGCCCACTCACTTCAGGAAGCGCTTGATTTAGTTCCTCGGTTACGAGATTTGAAAGTAGATGTAGCTGTCTTAGATGGAAATCTTTCAAAAGGGAAATCAGATGGTAAGGATGGTCAACAAGTAGCCGAAGAAATAAGACAAGTAGCCCCTGAATTAAGAATAATTTGTTTTTCTGAACAAAAGTATGATTGGGGAGATGCTGTCGTAAGTAAGGGCGAGGCAGTAAAATCTCCAGACTTTGGTCCTGGTAATATATTGCCAAGAACGATTACGGAACTTTAACTAATTATTTATCAAAAAAAGTTCTAAAATCGTTCCATCCGCCAAGCCACTCGGAACTTATTATACCCAGATGAAAATTGATGAAAAAGATAAATCAGTTAAAGAAGAAGCTGAATGCCCTCTACAAGAAATATAGAGGGCATTTTTTTAATTGGCAGAATAAAAAAACTCAATACGTTAAAAAGAGATATAAAAAACTAGTTAAAGAACTAGGCAAAAGAGAAGAAGAAGCTCGAAAACTCGTTTCAGAGAATCTTACGAAAACTAAAAAATTCCTCAGAACAAAGCTTCAATGGTTAAAAGCTGAAGTATCAAATTATTTGTATAAAATTGTAGCTTCCAACGACCTCGAAGACACTCTTGACCGTAAAGTTCATGCACGCAAAATTGCTGATGTCATTCAAAAACGACACGACGATGGAAACGTAACTTTTGCAATTTCTGGAAAGTGGGGAAGCGGGAAAACGAGGATACTGGAGTTGCTTGAACCTCTATTAACAGAACAAGAGTTTAGAGTCGTATGGTTTAAAGCCTGGCAGTATTCTCAAGAGCCAATTTCTCTTAAACGGGCATTCCTTAAGGCTTTAGCTGTTGGTTTAAAGCGTAGAGTTGATTTATCAGACTTGGACCATGACTCCACACGAATCAGGGTTTCTTGGCAGAAACTACTTATATTACTGTTTACCCTCGCTGTTTTACTTTTAACCATAAGTATTTTCTTATTTATCAAAAACAGTCCTGTTGTCAACACCGATGTGTCGGTCTATTTTTCTCCTTACCTTCATCATTTATTGGATTTGCTAGAAAAGATACCAGGAAACGATTATGTAAAACTCCTAATTATTCCAGTGGCGCTCTTTGTATTCACTGATATTTTGACTATTAAACAAACAACATCAAAGATAACAACGTCAGAAGAATTTAATTTAAAATTCAAGGAGATAGTCAAAAAAGATGAAAGAATTGTTGTGTTCATTGATGATTTAGATAGATGTACTCCCAACATTGTAAAGCAGATTCTTGATGCCCTAGTGACATTTTTCGATGACGACCATTGCTCTTTTGTGGTTACCGGAGACCACACCGTAATAGAAAAGTATGTTGGCGGCAAACTGCATATTACCCCCATTTATGATGAAAAAGGCAAAAAAGATGAAAGAATAACAGGGCGACAGGAAATAGTAGAAGGAAGACGCTTCCTAAAAAAGCTTTTTGATATTTATTGGCAAATTCCTGCTCCTGAACCAGCCAGGTTCAGACAGTTTATTTTAGATGAAATTAAGAAAGTCAAATTACAAAACCTCAATGAAGATAAAGAGGAACAACTCGTCAGCTTGTTGGCAATATTTTTAGAAACTAACCCTCGAGCGGTTATCAGATTTCTAACAGGTTTAAGCTTTAACCTAGAAACTGTTGCCTACACGATGGAAGAGAGACAAAAGGAAAAAGGCAATACGGAGGTTTCCAAAGAACAGTTAAATCTTGAATTACAAGGCCTAAAGGAAGTGATGGAACAACCTGTTCTTTTAGCAAAAATATTGCTAATACAAGAGCTTTTTTATTCACTGTACGAAAAGTTAGTTATAGAACCTAATGTGCTTTCTCTTCATGAGAAGCAAGTAAGAAAAACTGGGAGAATATCATCGAAGCTTGGAGATAAACAAGTTGCTGACTTGCTTTTGGGCCAAGAGGAAATTAGCGAATACATTAAACTTCTGGGGACACAACCCAAATTTACTGATGAGAACGATTCTGTTATATACAGCGCGGACTATTTTTTCTACTTATCAGGTTTTACTGGCCTTCCGTCTCAAAAAGGCCCTGATGAAGATTGGTTTTTACAAACATTAAAAACTATCACCGACGCTAAGGGTTTAATTGATAGTCTCTCAGGAGCTTCTGAAACTAAACAAAAACAACTACTCACATTAAGTCAAAAGGCGTTAGCTGGAAGTACCAATGCTAATGAAAAACAAAACATAGCTAGAAACATAATTGAGGTTATGCTAGACATTGGCTCATGGTCCGATGGGTTTGAAGGACTCGTAACTAAGTTAGTAGAAGCAAACTTTATTCATGGTTTACAACCCCCCATCAGAGCGAAACTTTCCAGTTATGTTTTCCAGTTTGCATTTGAGAAGGATGTAAATGTAGCTAGCTTCTTTACAACAGCTCCATGGAGCGATGCTGTATATCTACCTGTAAAGTGGGAAGCAGCAAGCCAAGTGAAGAGGTTAGTTGCGAATGTCATCACCCACCTAGCACCGGTAAATGACAGTGAATTTGCCACAAATGAGAGTGATGCGCTTAGCCACCTTAAAGTGCTAGCAGACAAAAGTAATCAAGAGGAACAAGGAGTACAAGATGAATTGAAACCACTATTTGATAAGGTAGCAGCTTCAACATTTGCTAAACCAGCCAATGAGGAGCGTTTGCAGGCAATCCAATTTTTAGCCGAAGCTGATAAAAAAAGGTTGAGCAAAGACGTTTTTATTCAGAAACAAACAGAACTTATGCAGGGAGGTAATTATCAAAGCGAAATACAATTCTTGCTAAATAACCATGAAGATTTGTTGAAATATCTTAATGACAACGATTCGAAAACGTTGCGTCATGTTGGAATAAATTTTCTGAAAGACAGAAACTCTCCTGACTGGAGTCCATTGGCAGACACTTTACTAGCCTATCCATCGTGGGAGGAGTCGGAAAAGAGCTTAATATTAGATGCTTTATTCCATCATCTACAGAATACAGATAATGGAATATCTGACTATGCTCTCAAATATTTAAAAAGGGCTGAGTTAAAGAACTCTATAAGGCCTGACACTTTGCTAGATAAGTTCTTCCAAGCTTCGACCGTAGTGGAAGGAAAGACAAAAGGAGCTATCTTAGAACATTTAGATAAAAATAACTGGTTAGATATTAGTCAATTAACTGAAGCAAATCAAAATATCTTGAAATCCCTTGCAAAAGGTAGAAGTGCTATTACTAAGAAAGCGAGAAAAATAATGAAAAGTTGGGGAATCAGCCTTCAAAGAACTAGAAAGAGTAAAAAAGCCCGGAAACGTGGTAGGAAGAATCAATAATCTTGCCTTACAAGCCATTTTCCCGGCTTTAAATCGTTCCTAACAAATTCCCTTGTTATAAGTAAGTTTATGAAAGGTTAAAAACAAGCAAGATTTCACTTTAGCTATTTCCTCTCTCAATTCCTGAACTAACTTAAAATCTTCAAAAACCTTGATAATATGGGAAAAACTTTTGGTTATATTAAGGTTACGCCCTTCGAACCTAACTAGCCACAACAAAGGTCCTGACTGAGTCCAAGGCGGGGAGCCAACATCTGTAAAATACCTAAAGATACACAATTTATGCTTATATGCTATGGTTAAATAGGGGTGATCTATTAAAATCCAAAAATCCCTCTCCTCTTTTTAGGGGGTTTTGTAGGTGGTGAAACAACTGGTTTAGGTTCTGGTGGGAATTGATATCCAAAATTAGCAGGAATCTCCTTTTGTTTTAGATCATCGGACAAAACCCTATCAATAATTTCTTGACGATCTGCTAGCCTTAGAATCGAGAGTGGATATCGTGAACTAATTCTGACACAGGCTTCAATCAGAAAGCCATCCATTCTTTCATGGCCCGATTTTTGAATAAATTCCTCTGAATTCAAAATCATTCTTAGTGGGTCATACCGCCGACCAGAAGTGGAGTCATCTGTAAAAACCTCGACACCGATACTTCTGCCATCCCAAGGCTTCTGTTTCACCTTCGGCCAGTGTCTCTCCCTTTCCACGAAAGCTCCAACTTGTACACTCAACCTAATTGTCCTGTTTACTACCGTCGCTGGGTAATGAGTTACGCTGTCGTAGCTGCCATGTTCATTCCATGCTTTCTTATAAAGAGGCCAAGAAGCCGATAAACAAAACTTCGCTGAATCCCGAAGTTCCGAATCCCACTCAAAACCGCCTTGCTCATAAGACACCCCAGTTAAGCAGACAATTTTACCTTCTTCCCAAATTTCATCTTTCACTTCTCTTAGTTTTCTTTCTATTTGTAGCCTTTGAACTATTTGTCCTGCCACTTCAACTCTCCTTGCCCGATCTTCTCTCACCCCTTGGTCAGCTGCCCGTTTATCGTCATAATATTGTTGCAGTTTCTCTTTTAAAGCCATGGTGTCAAAGTATATCACCGAATATCAATAATTCAATATAACCAAGTTCCACACACAGAGGTCCTGACTTGGTCCAAGGCGGGGAGCAGAAGATACAGACTTAGAACTTCTTAAGTTTCTACCTTCTCCTTACTCCTTAATAGAATATTACAAAAAATAATAGAGCGTTTCTTTCTATACAATAAAATTGTATAATCAGAGCAAATGAGGATTTCGGCCACTTCTAAAAAAATATTGAAACTTTTCTTTTCAAATCCCGAACATAAGCTTTATATCAATGAATTGATACGACAAACAGGGCTTTATCCAAACTCTGTTTATCAAGCCTTAAAAACCCTTGAAAAGCAAAAAATACTTAAATCCTCTCGAGCGGGTCGGTTAAAACTTTTTACACTCAATAAATCCTATAAATATTTACCTGAAATCGAAAGAATTACAGGCAGTAAGCCTAAAAAGTCAATAATCGAAGAAATCGGCTCTGACTGGGTAAAGATTCTTAACAGGCAGACTTCATACTCCTTCACCGATGCCCTGTGTGTTGCTAATGTTGAGAATCTTAAAAAAATATACGGTTTTTCAGTACCAACTTTTTGGCATAACAGTATTACTCTTGGCGTGTATTATCTTAAAGATGAATTGGCTCTTTTAGGTAAGGCGGTCTCCAAGAAGATAGAATCCGATTTAAAGTTTGCTGGAAAGGATATTACTTTATGTCGAAAGACCTGTGATCAACTAGTTAATGTTGCTAAAAAAATTCCCTTGACGGATTTGCCCAAAAAGAATGAGAAAGAGCTTTCTGAGCTTTTAAAAGACTTTTATTTCCATTATCTTGAGGTATTTCCTTTTGTTACTGTTCCTCACGGAATAGAAAGATACTTTGAAAATAAAATCAAAGAAGAGGTAAACAACAAAAAGGTTTTGAAAATATTACTTTCTCCAGTTTCTACGCGCGATGAAGAACGAGACAGCGCTTTTAATATTACTGCTTATGTGAAGTATAAAGGTTTTGATAAAAAGTTTCGCCATTTAGTAAATAAGCACTGGGAAAAATTTTGTTGGCTTCCCTTCTGGAGTATTCATGCAGAACCGTTATCAGTCAAATATTTTGAAGACGAAGTCAAAAACATATTAAATGCTGTTAAAAACCCTAAAGGTGAGCTGAAAAGGCTAAGGGATGAAGAAAATAGGGCAAAGAAAAGATTGCAAGATACACTTAAAAAAATAAAAGCTTCGCCATCACTTATAGAGGAAGTAAGACTCTTACAAGAGTATATCTTTCTTAGAATTTATAGAAAGAATGCTATTTGCCAGGCTCATTATTATCACTTGCCACTTCTTTACGAGGCCGCTCGACGCTTAGGTTTAACTTCAGAAGAGGTGAAATTATTGTCATATGGAGAAATCCTAGATGGGTTGTCGAAAAAAACTTCTAAAAGAATGTTGAAGAAGTTAATTAAGGATAGGCAAGAAGGATGGGCAATATTGATGCGTAAAGGAAAGGTTAAGACCATTACAGGGGTTAAAGAGATTATTGAAGCTATGGAGAGGTTTCGGATTATTGCTCCAACATCTGCCATGCAAAGAACAGTCAAGGGAAGCGTAGCTTGTAGGGGCAGGGCAACTGGCAGGGTTAAGATTGTTAAGAAGCTGTCAGGGCTTTCTAAAGTCGAAGAGGGCGATATTTTGGTAACAAAAATGACTACCCCGGACTACGTAATGGCTATGCATAAGGCAGCCGCGATCGTGACAGATGAAGGAGGAATTACTTGCCACGCGGCTATTGTCTCTCGAGAATTTAATATTCCCTGCATTACCGGCACTAGAAACGCTACTCAGATTTTAGCTGATAATGATTTGGTGGAAGTAGATGCAATAGAGGGTGTTGTTCGAGTGATGGAGGCAGTTGAGGTACCGGAAGACGTTAAAGTTATTGCCGGAAGGACAATTTACAAAGGCAAGGTGAAGGGAGTAGCCAGAATTGTTTTGGACGCTTCTGACTTTGCTAAAGTTGAATCAGGAGACATTTTAATCGCCGCCCAAACAACCCCTGAATATCTTTCTTCTCTTTACAGAGTAAAGGGCTTTGTGGTTGATGAAGAATCGCTTACTTCTCACGCTGTTTTATATGGCAAGGCCTTGAGACTTCCCTCAATTATGGGAACCTCTTTTGCCAGAAACGCCATCCAGGATGGAGAAAAAATAGAACTGGATGCAACGAGCGGATTAGTAAGAAAGTTAGATTAACTTAAACCGCTAAAGCAGGTTGAGTAAGAAAAGATAGAGAGTTAATATTCTCAACAATCCAGTCTCGAAGCCTGTATGCCGTGGGGAGCTAGGAATAGAAAGACTCAGTTTAATTGATTTTTTAGTTGATAGAATATGGGCATGGATAAGTCAAAAAGGATTAGAAAAATAGTCAAGAATTATTACGAGAAACCTAATACTAAAATTGACTGGAACAAATGGGTTTTTAAGGGGCACAACGAAGTAGTAGTTGATTGGATAAAGAAGATTGCCAAACGACATGAGTTTGACGAAGAAAGTGTTATCACTGCTGCCTATCTTCACGATATTGCCTATTCCTGGACAGACAAGAATGACCCTACCTATGAGAAACAAAGCCTAGTTAAGGCCAGAGAGATTTTAGAGGAAGAAGGTTTCTCACCTGGGGAGATAACTTTTATAGTTGATGATATCCTCTCAGGACATGGAACCCACAAGGGGAGAAGGTTTAGCTTGATTGAGGCCAGAGTTCTTACCACGGCTGATGCTCTTGCCCACCTAACAACCGATTTCTTTCTGGTAATGGGCTGGCATCACTATCTGTTTGAAGGAAATAGCCTCAATGAATATAAAGCGTGGGTTCTTAAGAAAATAGAAAGAGATTTTAGTAAAAAGATTGCTTTCAAAGAGTTTAAAAGAATTGCCAGACCTTACTATGAGGCTCTAAAGAAGGTTTTTAGCGGTGAAGCGACTCTATGATTGGTAGGAGCTAAACCAATTCTAACCTCATCTATTCTTCCATCAAATATAAACCCCCTCACCCACTCACTAACAGTTCGAGTAATGTCCAACCGAGGGGAGCTAGCAAAAGAAGAGCCCTATATGAAATAAAAAAGCCTCTGTTATAATCGGCAACATGGTTCGGAGTAAAAGAAAAAGATTTCCTAGACCTAGGGTTAAAAAGATTCCATTGAATTTAGTGAGAAAGTTTCTCGAAAGCAAAGGCTATATTGTTGATAGTTTAGACCAGCAGTGGAGGCATGTGACTGGAGTGGTGAGAAAAAACAACAGGAAGTTATTTTTCAAAATGGCGACTACGATTAAAACGGGAAGAATGACAGAGGTTGAATTTTCTTGGAATGAGTTGGTTACTAAAAACTTACCCCCAGATGCTCCCTTTAAAGTGCCATATGGTGTTGAAAAAGGTGTTTATGATAAACGACTATTTTTTTTATTTGTGAGTATTTTGATGGGGAGACATTGGCAGATAAATACCCTCCAAGAACCAAAGAACTTGTTGATTGGATTCCAGTCGTTGCTAAAGCGACTCACATAATAAATGAGATCAAGCAATGGCCTAAAGCAGAGGAGGGTAATGGGCAGTCAGTGGGTGAAATTCTACTAGCATCTTCTACAGAATGGGCATCTCAATTACAATCTGACACAGAACAACTTCTTAAGATTATTGAAAAGTCAGAAAAGGGAATAAATGAAGTATTTAGTCATGGAGATTTTGTTCCGTGGCACATGTATGATTTAGATGGTAAAAAATTTGGCCTAGTGGATGCGGAGCATGGAGGCTGGAAGGCTAAGTACTATGATGTAGCCTATTTCTATCTAAGAGTAAGGCAAAGTTTGGGAGAAAAGGAATTGGCAACAAGATTTCTCTTAGAATTTGTTGATTTGCTTGCACAGCAAGAAAAATCTGTTTTTTGGAGCAAGTTAAGACCAGTTTTAGCTCAAAGACTGATAGGAAATTTTTGGGAAGTAGAAAAGAAGCATGATATAGGAACAGGAACAGCACTACAAAAGTGTGAAGAGCTGAAGGAAGACCTATTAAAAGGGGTAATAATTTGAATTTAAACAAGTTCTGACTTCCTCTACTGTGGGGAGGTAAAATTGAAGCTACCTATATCTTGAAGTTTTAGATTTGCGTAGAATAGTTTGATGTCATTCAGGCTATAACCAAACGCAACCTTTTTGTTGCGGAACAAGTCAACTAGGGGGAACCTAACTAGCCACGACAGAGGTCCTGACTTGGTCCACAGCGGGGAGCTAGAGTATCTCATAATATTCACTTCTAGGTAACTTTTTGATATAATTCCACCACTACCATATTAAATAAACACAGGCAAATAACAACCTTTTTTGATTTTATTGTGGTAATTTTTATTCTCGCACTTTAATAACTTACGGAAAATCATCCCTCCTATAATTCGAGTGGATAGCACCTTGGGCATTATTAACTAATGTCTATAGTGCTATCCATTGGGTAGCCAAGTCTATTCCCATTTTGTCAATGGAGGTGTCTCGTGAACTTTCGTTTGCTACTAGTTGCTGCTCTGGTCTTGGCGTTAGCAGCATGCGCACCAGGCCCCAACCCATCAGTAAAGGTCGCTCCTTCCGGTGGTGGCAACCCTGCCGGTTTCTGGCACGGTCTCTGGCACGGAACGATCTCAGTCGTCACCTTCATCATCTCGTTGGTTAACAACAATGTGAACGTCTACGAAGTTCACAACAACGGGAATTGGTACGATTTCGGTTTCGTCATCGGGACCGGCATTCTCTTTGGTGGGAATTTTCGCCTTCTCTCCCGAAGAAGGAGAAAAAGCCATAGACAAAGCTAAGGGGACGATCACTTTCCGTACATGCGTCTCACGGGTGGGGGATAACAGAACGTTCCTTAGCGGAACCACCATACATTACCCTCACCCCAACAGACGCCACTAAACCTCTACGATATATTCGTACTGATGAGTACTGGCTAATGCCAGTACGAAAGGTTTAAAGTTCGAAAATCATTCCCTCCGCTGAGCCTAACTAGCCATGACAGAGGTCCTGACTTGGTCCACGGCGGGAACCCCACAACTTTATCTCCAAACTAAAGCATGAACAAAACCAATCGGGGAAGTGCAACATTCCTTCTTTGAGTGGTTAGGTAACAGTCCAAAGAATATCCAAATGTTAAAATCATAATATGAAAACTACCCTATGGTTAATTGTATTACTTCTTTCACTGATTCTTGTGAAACTAGATAAATATATCAAGATCCAAACGAATACCAACGATGAAGACTATGACAATCCCAATTGGTTAAGAAGAATCAACAGAGGTATTTGGGAAATGACTAAGAAAATTACTCCAATAACAGATCATTACCTGTCTAACAATCCAGCCGGACTCAAATCAGATAAATTTAAAAAGAAAGCAAATCTCATCAAGGTTTATGCTGACTACTTAGTAAAAACCGAAAAACTACCGATAAAAGAAGCAAGAATAAGATCCTGTTTCGAAATTAACACAATTTATAAACATGAGGAAGATAAAATTAAAGCATGAAAGACGCAAGCTTTTTAGTAAACGGTCAGAGGGTTAAGGGCACTTTGGTTGTCCCAAAGACAATGGGGTCAAAAAAACCAGCCGTTTTTTTTGTCCACGGCATGACTAGTAGCGAGAGAGGATATGTGCCTATGGCCCAGAAGTGTGCGGAACAAGGAATGGTGGGTTTGACATTAAGCTTGAGGGGACACGGCAGGAGCGAGGGAAAACTTAATAATTTAACTGTAGGAGATTTAGTTGAGGATGGTATTGCGGCTTACGACTTTCTTGCTTCCAAGGCCTTTGTTGACAAAACTCGCATCGGTATTTGTGGCTCAAGCGTCGGAGCAACAGTGGCTGTCCTAACTGCTGCTAAAAGGCATGTAGCGTCGTTAGTTTTAAGAGCTCCTGCTGTTTATAGTGAAAAAATGATGAACATGTCCCTTGGCCAAATTATGGAAAAAGAGAGAGAGATTTTTACCGAAGTGGGTGATTTAGAAAAAACACCTTCTGTTGAAGCAATACGAAAGTATGAAGGCAGCTTGCTCATCATTCCATCGGAGCGGGATGAGGTAATCCCGATGATAATACCCCAGACAATTTTCGAAAAGGCAACAAGGACAAAGCATAAAGAAATCAAAATCATTCCTGAAGCGATACACGGTCTTTCAAAGTCAACTTGGCGGAAACAATTTATTTCGTTAACCGTTGATTGGCTTGCTAATTATTTATAGGCTGGCTTGGGAGCATAAAACTAGTTCTAACATCGTCCACGACGGGGAGCTAGCTAAATAAGGTGGATCTTTCCACCTTATTTAATTATCCAAGAGGACGAGAAGTCAGGCGTGAGTGAAACGAGCGACAATCCAGCGAACGCAGTGAATCGGAAGTCCTCGCGGGGGAACTAAATTAAATGAAGCTTCGAATCTTCTCGGCACTACGGTACTTTTTTAAGTTCGAATAAACTTTATAATGCCCCCGCAGTTTATACTTGTTAGAAACTTCTTGCCTTACAAGCTATTTTCCCGGCCTTAAAAACGGCGAAAGAGTGGAATGTATACAAAAGATATTAGCTGGGAAATTTCTCGGCCTTAATTTGAAGCTTACACAATGCCTACAATCTCTCAATTCCTTTGAGATAATCTTCGCCAAAATAAGAAGTAGCTATCTGAGATTTAGATGCGTTTGCTCTGTCAGGTATTTCTGATGTTGGGACTATCAATCTTGCCAGATTAATGTCTATAGGCACAGGAGAACGCCATTCTTTAAGAATTTCTGCGTCTCTTGAGTCTTCATGAATTTGAAGCAATGGGTATCCCGCGTCCAGAAGCTCGTTTGCTTGAAAAATAATAATATAACCTCTATCGTAAACAATTCTGTCCTGGCACATTGCAACCTCAGCTACGCCTCCTCTCCCCACAACCCCTGATTTTATTGCCCTGGATAATGCTAGCGGACTAACGGAGTGTACCAGTAAGCTATCTGGGTCTATATCTTTTTTCTCCCCCCACCACAACTCTGGGTCAATTCCACCTCCTCCGAAATAATACTCATAAAAACTTCTATCCTTAAGTTTTGTAAATTGACCCATTTCTTCTCGAACGCGTATTCCCTCATCTTCATAGATATTTAGCATTTGGGCGAGATACTTAGTGGACCAGTCGTCAAATCCGTATCTATTACGATATTTGTCTTGTTCAAATCCAAGCCGTAGATATTTCTGCCATCCTTCCAAATCTTCAGTAATTTTATGCTTCTTAATCAATTCAACCGGAAGCCTCTTTTTTTCTTTCTGCCACACTTTTTCAACAAAAGCTTCTCTTTTTTCTTTCGCCCTCCGAATTGCTTTTTTTCTGTCTTGAAATGGGATGTTATCTCGGAAACCTTCTGATTGTCTCTCAGTAATTGCGCTTGATTCTGTTAATGGTTTTTCCACGGTAGTTCGATTATATTCTTTATGAACAATAATTGTAAAATTTGCAATGTTGCAACTTCTTAATCTCCTCCCACCTTTGTCTTAACACTCCTATATAAGCCACATTTTGAAAGCCTTTTAAGATTTTCTTAATGTTTAGGTTTTTTATATTAGCGCAAGGATTAGGGAGCTAGCTAAATAAGGTGGATCTTTCCACCTTATTTAATTATCCAAAAGGACGAGAAGTCAGGCGTGAGTGAAACGAGCGACAATCCAGCGAACACAGTGAGTCAGAACACCCTATTTACTGGCCTTTTTTAATCTTTAATATTCGCCAGAAATGACATTTTGGTAGAATTGAATCAGTGAGCAAGCTTTACAAAAAAACAAAAGACTGGGTTGAGAAAATCTATTTTAATGCCAATCATTTGGTCAGGACATCTTACTGGATTAAAAAGCTAACCCCTTATCCTAGTGAAGCTTTACTTTTAGCCGCCTTAACCCACGATATGGAGAGGGCATTTGATAAAGGACGAAAACCCCCTTCAAAAGAAATGGGGGATTGGGATGACCCAATGTACAATCAATGGCACGCTAGACGCTCGGCAAAATTTGTTAGCGAGTTTTTTAAAAAAGAGGGTGCAGATTCAGCATTAATAAAGAAGGTCTCAAACTTAATAAAATATCATGAGGAGGGAGGCAGTAGAGAAACCGATTTATTAAAAGATGCCGACAGCATCAGTTTTTTAGAAATCAATATCTCATTTTTTATCTCCCGGATTCCTAAAGAATTAAACAAAAAAGAAGTCAGAGAAAAATTCAATTACATGCTCAAAAGGATTGGCAGTCAAAAGGCACGGGAACTAGCTAAACCTTTTTACGAAAAGGCAATAGCTAAATTAAGCAAAATTAGGGGATAAACTAGTTCTGGCTTCGTCCATTAAGTAAAACACTAAATAGTCACAAAAGTTCGAAAATCGTTCCATCCGTTGAGCCAGTTAGGTTTTACTCTAATTTCTTTGTACCCTTCTTTGCGCTTTATAAAAAACCTTAGCTTGAGTAAAATAATGTCTATGAAAGATGCTAAACAAATAAAGAAAATTGTCAAAAAGTCTTATGCAGATATTGCTAAGTCTTCTGGTAGTTGTTGCTGTTCAAATAAAAAAGCTCAAAGACAGTCTGGCGAGATGGGATATTCAGAGGATGAGATGAATAAGGTTCCTACTGGTTCCAACCTTGGCTTGGGTTGTGGCAACCCTGTAGCCATAGCCTCTCTTAAGTCTGGAGAGGTGGTTTTGGATTTAGGTTCTGGGGCGGGTTTTGATGCTTTTTTGGCAGTTCGCAGAGTAGGTAAAAAAGGCAGAGTTATTGGCGTGGATATGACGGATGAGATGCTTAAAAAAGCTAGAGAGAATGCTAAAAAGGGAGGCTTTGACAATGTGGAGTTTAGAAAAGGTGATATTGAGGCTTTACCTGTTGAAGATGAGGAAGTAGATGTAGTTATTTCCAATTGCGTGATAAACCTAGCGCCAGATAAGGAGAAGGTATTTGTAGAGACTTACAGAGTGCTAAAGCCTGGTGGAAGACTAATGGTTTCTGATGTGGTTTTGACTAAGAATTTACCAGATAAAATTAAAAATGATAGTGAATTGCTTAGTGGATGTGTGGCTGGAGCGATTCTTAAAAAAGATTATTTGAGTTTGTTGGAAAAGGTTGGTTTTACAAATATTGAGATTCACAAAAAAACTCCAGGATTTTTGAAGAACTATACAGAAAGCATTACTTTTTCGGCGGTTAAATAGCTGGTTGTTTCAAGAATAGAGGTTCGAACATTTTCCATTGGAAGGGTAAAGAACTAGAAATGTTTATGCCCTGTACCCCAGCCTGGTATCCTGGACAATACAAAAAAGTTAAGTAAAAGTTCAAAAATCTACCTCCTCCAAGCTAAACCCCGCATACAAAGGTCCTGATTTGGTCCACGACGGGGAGCTAGTAAAGTATAGCGGAAAGATACGCAATATCTCTAATCACCTCGTCCATCAATATTAACTTTATTTCATTATAGGGTATAATATTCACCATTAACTTATGGTGGAAAGCAGTAATTGTATTGGATTTGCATATTACACACTGGGACTACAACCCAGAGATGTTTATATTGAAGACGCCCATCCACTTGAAAAATATCCTGAACTTGAGCTAGCTGCTTGTCAGGAAGATGCACAAGCCATAGGTTTTACTTTTAACAAGACGATTATTGGACGCGGGAAAGATGCCCTTCTCCACCTAGCTGTAATCGATCCAAATAATCATCTCCTAATTATTCACCGGCCCTCTTATGGAGCAGAAATTGAATCAATACCTACCGCTGTATTGCTAGAAGAATATTCTAGGCTCAGAGGAACTATTACTCCCAGATTTATTCGAATCAGATCTGAATTTTGACAAAGAAGATAGTTCCTTCCCCACTCCCTCACAGTTCAAGTAGCGACTAACCGGGGAAAACACCATAAATCAAGACTGATTTTGGTTACTATGATACAATGACCACAATGGAAAGAGAAAGAAGCTGGTCCGCTCCTCTTGGTAAATTTCCTGATCTTCAAAGTAGAGAGTTATTCATAATCCTCACAGATGGAGCCGTCAGAAACGGCAATCCACTTCAAAGAAGAACCAAAGCGGCACGAATTTTAGTTAGTAGAGGCCATCAGCCAACCATCGAAACTCTTAGGAGATGGCTAGAACAGCCGGAGGAGGGTATTAGACAATTTATTGGCACTTACTATACTGGCGACACCCCTACTGCTCCACGAGAATATCCAGACCCTGGGCCTGACTCTACCGCTGAGCAACTCCGAGAAATGGCTGAAAGCTTGTTAAACCCAGACAACCAGTTCGAAAACCGTTCCATCCCCTGAGCTACGTCCTGTAATATTAAATACTATATTAACCAACGATTAGTTAGGCCTTGTCGAAACTTTGGTAGAATTATAATCAATGAGCCAGCCACTTTTAAGTCGTAAAAGAAAAGAGCTCGGAGTAGAGGAATGTAACCTAAACTTAAACCTTCTTTATCCCAATGAAAAAGACAGACAGCGTTTTGAATTAAAGTGGAACAACTTTTACAAATCAGACAGCCAAAACCCCAACGTTTTTAGAAAGACAAATAACAATTTGGTCTATCTGTCTGAATCGTGGATCCCAACAAGAAAAGACGATCGCCCACCCGTTTTACTTCTTTTTGGCAACCCTGCTTCTCACTCGGTTGTCGCCAGAATGTATTTTGCTTATGAGGGCAACAAAAGGGAGCATAGAGTTTGGAGAATATTTAGAGAAATATCTCTCTTACACTGGCACGCTCCATTACCAACAGCCAGTGTCAGTTTAACCAATACTAGTAAATTACTAAAAAAGAAATTTTACGATCTGAAATACGATTCTCCATTTAGATTAGCAATGGCTGTTTATTATTCTATGCCCAGTGCTCCAAGCGAACCTCAATGGTCTGGTGTTGCTGGGCTATATAGATTATTTGGTAAAAAGGCAATGGATCTTATTGAAATAGAAGAGCAAAAACGCATTAAACAAATGATTAAACAGTTTATGCCCAAGAAAGGAGCCATTATTGCTTTTCAAAAAGATGCGTACAATGGAGTAAGAGGACTTAAATCACCTGGTTATAGTCTCAAAATGGTCTTAGATGGTAAGTTAAAAGCAAAATGCAAGCTTGATTCCCAAACAAAGGTTTTCGGAGTCCCGCCAACAAGATTCCTACAAGGACATAAAGCTAAACAAGTTTTAAAAGACAGTATTACCAGACTGCAAAACAGGTCCTGACTTGGTCCAAGGCGGGGAGCCAACTCATACTTTACCTATCTTTACAGTAAAATAACATACCAAGCCAAGTATTCTTTATTCCTCAAACTCCATCAGATACAACCCGTGTTTCTTCAGTTTTTCTTTCGACCAATATCTGGTTGGGCTTTCACACTTCATAACCTTTTTAATCACCTTTTTATACTCCCTTCCAGTGTATTGTCTCATTGTTGGATTCCATTCTTTAAATATAATTTTATCCCCAACCTCCAAATCAAAATCCGCCAGACGGAAATCTAAAGAAAGATTTTTATCGTTATCAAACATATCTGGCCAAATTTTCTTGTAGATCGTCTTCATAAACAATTATAAAACATAAACCGCCGGTCTTACCCTCTTATAAACCCAATAGTTCAAAAACCATTCTTTATTCCACCAAAACTTAGACAAGAATACTCATCCGGTGAACCTAGATTTGATAAAATATGAGTATGAAATACCATCCGGTAACCAAGCAAATTACTGGTTTGTTAACCACTAATGATTGTTGGTTCCAAACCTTTAGACACAAACCAGTAAAGACTAGCGAAGAAGCAGCTAAAATAAGAACGGGATATAGTTTAAAACAAGGAGCCAAAGCATTAGTCATTAGGGTTAAGCGATCTGCCAGCGATAAAGAATTTGTCATGCTTGTATTTCCCTCTGATTTAAAATTTGACACTAAAAAAGTCAAAGATTGTTTTAAAGCTAAAGATATTCGCTTCGCCACCTCTCAAGAAATTACTGACTTAACTGACGGAGTAAAAATCGGGGGAGTTCCTCCCTTTGGTAACCTTTTTAAGTTAAAAGTAGTAGTAGATCCACGACTTTTTAAAAATGAAAAAATAATCTTTAATGCCGGGGATAGAAAATTCTCTGTGGCTATGAAATCGGCTGATTACAAAAGACTAGTTTCCCCTGAGATATTCGATATTGTTTAAATTAGTTCGAAAATCGTTCCATCCGTCGAGCTAGGAACAAAACACCCTATTTATCAGAGAATTTTTGATTTGATAAAATAGAAATATGGAAGGCGGAACAGAAATACCGTGGAAACAGGCTCCATGTAAACCAGACGGTGAAATTACTTCCGATGGTCAAGAAGAGACCTGGGAAGGCACCTGTCGTTGCTCTCAAAATCCCCAGGGTTGTTGTGTTGGTTGGGCTGGAATCATCCACCCTCGCCAACTGAAAGAGATACAACCTACCTAAAGCAACAACTAGTTCGAAAATCATTCCATCCCCTGAGCCAATTTTGGCCAAATAATTCAAGTTGACAATTAATTACTGTTATTTTATATTCTATTTATATGATAAAGAAAGAAATTGAATTGAGATGTATTAAGAAAAAGATATGAAAATAACCACGAAAGTTCTAGCCATAGCGATATTATTTTTTCCTTTTGTCAGCCTAGTCAAGGCTGATGCCGGTCCTCCATCTACAGAAACAACTTTTAATTTTCAAAAAGCCGGACAGTCTTTTATGCAACCAGTAAAATTTACTGTCAAATGTTATGGAACAAACGTGATGGATGATAATGACGAATTATTGAAAATATCTGAATTTTCACAAACGTGCGAAACTTATGGCTGTAAATATGACACCTCTAGTATTTTTACTGTCTATAGGAACAATACGAAGTACTGCGATCTGGAGGGAGAAGCAGATGGAAAACAATTTGCAGTTGGTGATTTTTTAAGTCCGTCTATGAATGGATTAAATTGTCACAGACCCGATTTCGATATTTCTACAGGTGGCAAACATTACAAAGAAACTTCCCAATATCGAGATTGCATGGATGCCGTTCGTAAAGAATATTATCCTGATGGTAATAATTTTATATGCCATCAATCTTTGATTCCAGTCCCGCAAAGTGAATGTGTCGGATATGGTTATATAACTATTGATGACCAGTGTTATAAATTTTCAGATAAAACAAGGGCATGCATAGCAGAAAAACAACAAAAAGAGAAACTCTGCGATCAATATTTAGAAGATGTCACTTCTAAGGTTGAGAAAAATATAGATGGTTATTCTTTTGAGCAAATATGCGAGGTTACGGTAAACATACTAGGATCAACACCGGCACCTAAATCTTCTCAAACTGAAAGTTTTTTTATTCGCATAATTGATTTTATTAGGTGTCCTTTCTTGAAATTGTTTGGAAAAACTTGCTGATATGTCCTATGGGACGTACTTCTTGCTCTCACTTTTATGTACGATAGTTGTAGAAATACCGATATTGTTTTTAGTAACAAGGTATTTGTTGAAAACGAAGATACAAACAAAAAAAATTTTATATTGGAGTCCACTTGCTAGCCTTTTTTCTTTGCCTTATTTGTGGTTTGTCTTTCCGCTATTTATTTCATCCGAAAACTATATTTATATCGGCGAGAGTTTAGTGATATTGATTGAATCTGTTATTTTTACAAAATCATTTAAAATAAACTTCAGTAAAGCTGTTATTCTATCTTTGGCAGCAAACTGCGCGTCGTATCTTGCCGGAACCACAATAAGATAAATAATGGGAGAGCACTCAACTGTGATGCCAGATAAATATTGTGTTGATTACCTTAAGTTTGTTTCATTAAGCATTCGAGACATATTAAAATAAATAGTTCGAAAATCGTTCCATCTGCCGAGCTAGCTCACTCTTCGCCTATCTTTACATTAAAAAGATCTATTTCACCCACCACCTCAATTAATCCATTCTCACCTTGCTATAATCCCATATAATATGAACACAAAAATCGGTACCACCACCATCGCTCGAATTAAGAATCAACCCGATATGGATAAATTTGTTAAATCTCTCAGTCTCCTTTCAGATCACGTAATCTTAAAACCAAACTGGGTTGATGGGTTATATGGAAGTCACACAGGAGCCAAAGCTCTAGACATGCTTTTAACCTCTATCAATCGACCAACCACCATTATCGAAAGTTACACCTTTTGGAGAACTGACAAAATGGCCAAAGGCGAAGGGGATTACTTTTCTTCCAAAGAGGCAACCATCAAAACTGGCATTAAACATTGGGATCACTTCAAAAAACAAGATCAATGGTTTTTAAGGAGGGATGGCATAGATAAGATTTTAAAAAAACACAACATCAAATACTTAAACATTACTAATGAAGTTTGGAAAAAGAAAACAGTTAAACTGGAAATAATCAAAAAAATTGTTGAACAAAACTATCCGCCAGTTCACTTTCAACAGCTCTACTCTTACGTTCCCCTAAAACTCTTCAGCTTAAGAAACTCTGATCTCATCAGTCTCTCCAAAGCCAAAGCAAACCCCAACTACGGACCATCGCTATCTATTAAAAATTTCTTTGGACTGATTCCCGACCCTAATCGTGCACCAAATTATCATGGAGGCCCAAATGAGTCTGACCTGGCCAAAGCCATTATCGATATCCACAAAATATACCAATCCATCTTCAATGTTAAATTTTTAGTTGACGGCATATTCACTGCTGGTTTCATGAATTGGGATGTTATGAAATTTATCCCCACAAAAAAATGGGGGATAATCTTTGCCGGTAACAATGGTTTAGAAGTAGATTTCATTGGTTCACAACTATTACAACAAAATTTTAAAGGTCCAATGCCAAAATTAATGAAACAATATCAAAAAACATTTGGCGACACCACAGTTAATGCCAATTCAATTCCGTCAGAGCACAAGATTAATCTCAATTTGAAATAAAAACAACAGTTCGAAAATCGTTCCATCTGCCGAGCTAGCTCATATTTCACCTACCTTTACAGTAAAACACACACCAAGTCAAAGTATCAGCGGTTCGGAAAACACTTTTGATAAAATTGAAACAATGGAAGAAGCCAAACACTATCTTATATACTTTGAACCACCATTAAGCATTTCAACTCGAATACAAAAACTTTATAAAATAATTTCGTCTAAGCATAAAAATAGTTACAATTCTCTTGTTAACGGGATATGGAGAAGCCATTTAATGGTTTATCTCTCATCAATGCCAGAAGAAAATGAGACAAAAATATTGACCGTGGTAAAGAAAATTGCAGAAAATCTAAAGCCTTTTAAAGTTAAATTATCTGATTTTGAAAAAGAAGACTCGGGATACATTTTTGTAGGGATTGAAAAAAACTATCATAAACAACTTAAAAGTATTAGGGAGAAACTAATAGACGAATTACTTCCTTACAGAGATTCTTCAATAAAAAAGAAATATCTAGACAAATGGGATTCCTTCAGTAATCCGGAAAAGCAACGAATTAAAAAAACCGGACTTCCTTACAAATATAAACCACATTTAACAGTAGCTCGAGTGCTTCCTGAAGAAACAAAAAGTGCGATTAAGTTAATAGAAGACAAAAGCCTAAAAAGTACTCATTTTACAGTTAACACCATTCAAGTACTCGTATTTTATAAGGGTATCAACAAAATAATAGGTAAATATTCTTTCAACTAGACTAACAATAAAACCCAAAAGTTCGAAAATCGTTCCATCCGTCGAGCTCGAAAGCGAAGCTCCAAAAGTCAAAGTCTAATCTTTCCAGCCTTTTTTTGATAAATTCTTTAAAATTCTTTCTCCAATCGGATAATCAAAAACTTTAAATTTCCTTCCGGTAATTTTTTCGTAAACACCGATATACCTTTGAGCCATTGCCACTATTAACTCTTTTGACATTTCTGGCGGTTTACCGTCTCCTCTATATCTTTTCTCGGCATACCACAATCTTAAAAATTCCTTATCAAAGTTTTCCGGTTCCAGGCGATTTTTAAAGCGCTCAAGATAAGTCTTTTTTATCCAAAAACGAGAAGAATCTGGAGTATGAACTTCATCAATCAGGGTTAATTTATTTTGGTAAAGGCCAAATTCGTATTTTGTATCAACCAAAATCAGTCCTTGTCGTTTACATAAATTACTGCCAAACTCAAAAAGTTTTAGGCATGTAGTTTCCATTTGCTTATATAATTTCTCCGGAACAATCTTACGTCCAATAATCTCCTGCCGAGTTAACCTTTCATCATGTCCGCCAGCTTGGTTTGAGCTTGTCGCTGGGCCACCGTGTGTCGTCGGAGTGATCACGGGTTGAGCTAATTTTTGATTTTTTCTTAAACCATCAGGAAACTTTATGCCATAAATTAAGCGCTCTCCTTTCTCGTAAGAATATAAAATAGAGGTTTTAGTTACTCCGGTAATATAGCCACGAACAACCATTTCAACTGGTATCGGTTGGCAATTTTTGACTACCATCACATTTGGATCGGGAGTAGAAATCATATGGTTGAGAACTATTCTTTTCGTTTTCTCAAACCAAAAAGCCGAAAGTAAATTCAAAACCGCACCTTTGAAGGGAATATGTCCCAAAATAACATCAAAGGCCGATTGCCGGTCAGTAGTTACCAAAATTCTTTTTTTATCAACGAAATAGAAATCTCTAACTTTTCCTTGGTATTTCTGTCCTAAATTTGGGAGATTAATTGTTTTTAAAACTAACGGCAGTGACTTAAGGACAGTTCTTTTTTGAACCATATTTTTTATTTACTTGATGATTCTAAATATTTCTTGAACCCTAAACTTTCTAACTTGTTTGCTTTAGTGATAACTTGATTTTTTAAATCCTCTTGATATTTTTTTAGTTTAATTTCAAGATTTTTGTCAGCTGTCGCCAAAATCTGAACAGCCAAAAGACCAGCATTTTTAGCGCCGTTTATAGCAACTGTTGCCACTGGAACACCCGGCGGCATTTGAACGATAGAGTAGAGTGAATCAACACCACTCATGGTTTTTGATTGAATCGGAACGCCTATGACAGGAAGTACAGTAACCGCAGCTACCATACCTGGCAGATGAGCCGCACCACCAGCCCCGGCAATAATTACTTTTAAACCGCGCTTACTTGCCATTTTGGCGTATTCAAACATTCTTTCCGGAGTTCGATGGGCAGAAACTATTGTCAGTTCATAGTGAACACCAAGCTCTTCAAGAAGTCTAGCCGCTTCCTGCATAACAGGAAGATCAGAATCCGAGCCCATTATGATTCCTACTTTAGATTTGTTCATACCTACTACAGACATTATAACCTAATTAAAATTAAATTTTTATATATCCCTCTGCCAGTTTAGCTTTTTTAGACGCCTTTTTGATTGTATCACCAATGGCAGTAATATGCCCCATTTTTCTTTCCGGTCTAGTTTCCCGTTTGCCATAAATATGAACACCAACACCGGGAATTGCCAGTGCTTTTTCTAAACCTTCCAATTTAACTGGTCCTTGTCTTTCCCCGAGAATATTAACCATTACGGCAGCTGGCACAATCATAGCGGTTGAGCCTAAAGGCAAACCACTGACTGCTCTAACATGCTGTTCAAATTGAGAGGTAATACATGCCTCAATAGTATAATGCCCACTATTGTGAACACGGGGGGCGATTTCATTAATTAAAACTTTATCATCTGGAGTTTTAAACATTTCAATACCAAAAACACCCGCCCCTTTCAATAGTTTCATCGTTCTAATGGCCAAATTGATGGCTCTTTTTTTTACCAATGAAGAAATCTTGGCTGGAGCCAAAACCAAGTGACAAATGTTGTTTTTTTGGATAGTCTCTACCACTGGATAAGGTTCAATTTCACCCTCCTTACTCCGAGCCACCATAATAGCTAATTCTTTATCAAAGGAAACAAACTCTTCAGCATAAAGCTTTCTGCCCTTTAGCTTTTTCCATGCCTTGTCAATATCTCTTTCTTTTTTTATTAAAACATTACCGCGACCATCATAAGCATCAAACCTGGCTTTTAAAAGAAGAGGCAGTTTTAATTTTTTAATCGCCACTTTTAAATCGGAAAATTTTTTGATTGATAAAAATTTAGGTTGAGGAACTTTTGCCTTTTTAAAAAGTTTTTTTTGTTCTAGCTTATCTTGAAATAAACGCCAAGTCTTGCCCGAAGGATTAATCTTACAAGAAACACTTTTCTCTAATTGGTCCAAGAACGGGCCATTGGTGTTTTCTATTTCAAAAGTCAAATAATCTGACTGTTCGGCCACTTTAATTATTGCTTTCTCATCATTAAAATCGGCGACAATTTGTTGATCAGCTACCTGACCAGCTGGACTATTAGGAGTTGGGTCAAGAATAGTGACAAAAAAGCCCATTTTTTTAGCTTCTTGAGTCATCATTTTTCCCAGTTGACCACCACCAATAATTCCAATCCTATTTTTCATTAATTTTCTTTCTTATTTGTTTTGCCAATTTTAATGCTCTTTTAGGCGCATTACCTATGTGGTTTTTTACATCCATCTGTTTATGTATTTCGTCTTTCTTTAAATATTTTTTTAACGTCATATCATTTGTTAGAAACTTTTTCATAGGGTTAGCTTTCCCCGCTTGAATTTCTTGCCAAGCCTTAAGAGAAATGTCACGCAAGACTTCATGTATTTCTTGCCGATTAGCACCACGCTTAACTGCTTCCATTAAAATTACTTCAGTTGCAGCGAAAGGCGCGTACTGTTTTAAATTATAAGCTATCCGTTGTTTATTGATTACTAAACCAAAAATAATTTTTCCAGCAGTTGTCAATATTTGATCAGTAGCCAAAAAAGCTTCAGCCACAATAATCCTTTTGTTAGCAGAATCATCAAGTGTTCTTTCAAGATATGACAAGGTAGCATTACCTAAAGCTATTTCTGGTAATGAAGCTACATAACGAGCAAGTGAACAAATATTCTCACTACTTATAGGATTTTTCTTAAAAGGCATCGCCGAGGAACCAACTTGCTTTTTGGCGAAGGGCTCCGACCATTCCGAAGTATTGGCTGACTGCAAAAGTCTAAGATCTCCAGCAAACTTTGCCAGGCAAGAGCTAATGCCTGCTAAAACACTCAAAATAATAAAGTCAAAAATTTTAGGAGAAGTTTGTGAGGTAATTAACGCCGGCACAAGACCAAGCTTTTTGGTTACCAATTCGTCCAATTGCTTCGCTGACATTTTCTTCCCTTTTAATAAAATTTCATAGCTTGCTGAAGTACCAACCGTTCCTTTCATTCCCTTAGCTTTTACATTTTCCCGTGCAAATTTTAAAAACTCCCGACAAATGAGTAAATCCTGGGCATAAAAAGCCAAACGAAATCCAACAGTCGTCGGTTCAGCCGCCTGCAAATGGGTATAGCCGATACAAGGCAAGGAAGCGTAATCCTCAATTTTCTCTCCCAGTTGGACAATCACTTTATCTAATTTCTCTCCGATTAATTTTAAGGACTCCATTATTCTTAGAGAATCGGCATTATCCACAATATCAAAACTGGTGGCGCCAAGGTGAATTTTTCCACCACCCACCTTAGCTTTTTCTGCATATTCTTTTATTGCCGCCACCACATCGTGTCTGGTCTCTTTCTCGATTTCTAGAATTCTCTCAATGTTGATTTCCAGTTCGTGTTTTTTTAAGTCATCAAGTTCTTCTTTGGAAACTAATCCTGCAGAATATTGCGTCTCTGCCAAGATTACCCATATCTTTCGCCACAATCCATATTTATGCTGTTCGCTGAATAGCCGACGCATCTCTTCTGATCCATACCGCCAGGTGAAAGCAGATAAATATGAAGAAAAATCAAATTGTATCACCATATTTATTATACATTTAAAAATGATAAAGCTAAACTGAGAGATTTAGCTTCAGAAGACCAACATCTCAGGCTTTTTTGGTTCGTAGTAGAACCGTGGAAATAGTTAAAAAGATTCTAACCTTAACAGGAAACTTAATTTTTGTAACTTCAAACAGCCAGGGCAAGGTTTATATTTGCATAATAAGTTGGGTATTATCTGACGATAACAACCTGTTTTTAACCTGCGAGAAGACATTTTCTAAGATTAAAAACATCAAAGCGAATCCCAAAGTGGGAATGAATATTTTTGAAAGACAGATATTTTATTAAGGCTAACATACAAAAAATAATTTACGAGTATTACAGTGAAAACAAGGAAGAATATTTTAAGCCAGAGGGTGATTTCAAGCCTTAAGTTTCAACCGTTCTAACGGTTCCCAAACCGTTCCATCTGCCAAGCCAATTCACATTCCACTTATCTTTACGGTAAATAAGTATACTCTGCATATCAGCCCAATTAAATATGTTAGTCTAACTCATGGAAACTACTCTTACTCCAAAACCATCACCCATTAATACTCCTCCCGTACCACCTCCACTCCCCCAACCAAAGAATAATTCAAAAACTCTTATTAATTATCCTTCTCTTTCTTTTTACTACTGCAGCTCTTGCTGTAACTGGTCTTCTTTACCTTCAAAACCAACAATTAAAACAAAAAAAGGTCACCACTCAGCCAGAAGCTCAACCAACAGCTAAGCCCGACGCCAAATGGAAAGTCTACACGGGCCAATTACTCTCCTTTAAGTATCCTTCTAGTATCACGTTTAGAACAACCGAAGATGGCTGTATTACTTTGAGTACAAATCTTTCCTATTTATCTATAAAACCGCCAGAAACCTCTTCTTCCGGTTGCACTCAAACTGGTCGTGGTGCTTTAGAAGAATATACTCCGGTACAAGAATCAGTCTCAATTGGAAGCAAAACACACAACATTACCGGAGAAACCATCAACTTCTCAAAAAACATAGATGCCCCGAAGACCAACGGAGAAGTTTTCCGAATCGAAAATTTAAACGATGTCACCGATTTTATTATTGAATATGGAGGTGAATATAATGATGAGGAACAGAGCCAATACCTAACTGAAAAACAAATCATTCACAAAATCCTCTACACTTTCAAATTTGTTGAAACCTGTAGCAATTGTCCTTTATACACCCCCCTCCCCCTGATTGGTGTGAAAACGGTAAAATTGAGGCAGGCGACAAAATATACGATGAAGAAAGTGACTGTTTCTGTCCTGGTCCTCAAAAATGTACTAAATAATCATCCAAAACTTTCTTCCATCCTTCCGTCAAATATAAACTCCTTCACCCACTTCCTTACAGTTCGAGTAGTGACCAACAATTAATTACTCGAGATCAAATTCAACCCAACCGCCCCCAGCCTTTATGTTTGCCAGTCTAAGTTTATTACTCCACAAAGGTTAAAGCATAACCCTTATTATCTACCCGACCGGTTCTTCCGATCCGATGAATATATTCCTGATAATTATTCGGTTCGTCATAATTAATCACATGAGTGATATCAACAATGTCCAAGCCTCTAGCGGCCACATCTGTCGCCACCAAGATACTTATCCTGTTTTCGCGAAAATCACGCATAATTCGCTGTCGTTGGTTCTGTCGTTTACCACCGTGAAGTCCTTGGGCTCGAAGTCCTTTTTGCACCAAAGACCTTGACAATCTTTCCACAATCATCCGGGTTGATCCAAAAACCAACACCTTTTTAAAATCAGGCAAACTCACCAACTCATGAAGTTTTTCTTCTTTGGCCTGCCTTGGCACTCTGACAATATTTTGTTCTACATGTGAGGATGGATTCGGCGTTTCAATCGATATTCTAACGGGATTACTTAAAAAGGTATTTATCAAGGGCGCTACTTTGTTATCCACTGTTGCCGAAAAGAACAAAGTTTGTCGGTTTTTAGGGGTCCGATCAACAATTGATTTAATATCTTTAACAAAACCCATATCCAACATCCGGTCAACTTCATCCAAAACTACTGTATTTAGAGTCTTAAAATTAATTACTCCTCTCCTGGCTAGGTCCAAAATCCTTCCCGGAGTTCCAATAATAATATTTGGTCCTCTTTTAATATTAATTATCTGTTCTCTTAAGTAAGCTCCTCCAATGGCCAAAGCGATATAAACCTTCAATCCAGGAGTAAACGACCGAACTTCTTGTTTAATTTGCTGAGCCAACTCCCTTGTCGGGGCGATGATGATCATTCTCTCATCTGGGTTATTTAGGATCTTATCAATCAAAGGCAACGCAAAGGCAGCCGTTTTCCCTGTCCCGGTATTGGCAATACCCAACACATCGCGCCTATTGATAATCTGGGGGATAACTTGGTCTTGAATCTGGGTCGGTTTTACATAGCCCTTAGCTTTAATATTGCGCAATAGTTCCGGTTGTAAATTAAAGTCCTCAAACGAATGGGTTGTTTCAACATCTTCAATCTTGGTAAATTCTTCTGCTTTTTTTACATATAACGATCTATCAATCCTGCTTTTGCTAAAACCTCGACCTCTGTTGCCACTAAACCGTCCTCGGTTTTGTTGACCGGCAAAATTACGAAATCGTCCTTGTTGGTTGTTATTTTTTCGGAAACCACCCGCATATCTGTTGTTATACATATTTACTATAAATTGTGGCAATTCCGATCTCAATCGGAATAATGTGCCCAAATATAATAAATATCAAAAAATACTTGGTCGGGCAGACTATGATTCTTCGCCTAATTCAAATCTGAGAAGTATAGCACAGTATCAACAATTTACCTACTTTTTCACCTTTTTTCCCTTAGCCTTTTTCGTTTTTTTTACTCCTACTTTTCGCTTCGGCTTTTCATTCTTTCTCATCAGTTCTAAAATTTGAGCCAACTTGGAGTTAATCGAGGCTAATACTTCGCCGTTTAAATTCTGGCTTTGACCGGCTCTTCTATTGTCAAATTTTCTTCCCCCGCCAAAGCTATCTCGTCTTTGTCCTCCGCCTTGTCTTTCAAAACAGTCAGAACAATAAATAGGCTTACTACCATCAGGCCTAAAAGGCACCTCGCAATCACGCCCACATTTATCACACACCACCGGATACATTCTTCTGTCGCCTCTCGGCCTGCCTTGACCACCCCGATCGCCAGAATCTCTCCTGCCACCATAATTTCCCCGATCATTTTGCCCATCATTTCGATTAAAATATGCCATACATAAAGGAATTCTACCATCTATCACAAGATAAGTAAAAATAATCATATTATCTTTTTAATAGATGACTAAGTCTACCAAGATTCTGATTGCCCCATCTCTTCCTTTAATTATTTCCCTCTTAGCTTGCCAAATCGAAAAAGCTTTTATTGTTCTTCAGAAAAACTTACGTAAAATTATCAAAAAATAAATTGCTAAACAATTAAACCAATTCGAAAATCGTTCCATCCTAACCCACTCCCAACCCCTAACTTTCCTCCATCTTTCCGTCAAATATAAACTCTCTCACCCATTCCCTAATATTTCTAATAGTAACTAACCGTCCAAAATTTTCTGTATTGTCGGATTTATTGAACCTAGCCAAAAAATCTGTTAGCATTACAGTTCCATGATTACCAAATTAGGCAAAAAAAAATTAGAGCAGCAAATAATTAAACTTCAGAAAGAATTACGGCGGACTTTTGAAGAGCGAAGTAAGGCTGCCTCGGAAGGGGATTTAAAAGAAAATTCTGCTTACATTTTTTATGGAGAACGGGCTTTAGTATTATCTTCTCAAATAGACCAGGCCAAATCAGATCTAAAACAGTCAACTATTCAAGAAGCCCCAACTCAAATCGAAAGAATTTCTTTTGGTCATAAAATTGCTATTCGTTTTGAAAATGACCATCGTGAACTTGTTGTTACCCTTGTCGGCAAGAATGATTCGTTCCTAAAACCAGGTTGGATCTCTTGTAAAAGCCCTCTTGGTATTGCCTTATTAAATAAACGTAAATTAGATAAAGTTTTGGTAAATAATCAGCCAGTAACTATTCTTGACATATCGATAGCTGAAATCTAGTTCGAAAATCGTTCCATCCGCTAAACCTAACTAACCACACACAAAGGTCCTGACTGAGTCCACGACGGGGAGCCAACTTTGGTAAGATGTAAAAATGAAAGCTGTTCAATCAGAAGATGCTAAAACTGTCGAGGTTAGTTCCACTTGTACCGCCATTGAATACCCACTGAATGACAAGGACATTAATGCCGCTGTTATTAAAATCAGCGGTCGTTATCCTAGCAAGGGAAGAACCATGAACGAGGAATGTAAAGAACTTGCCTATGTAATGAATGGCACCGGGAAACTAACGGTTGAAAGTAAAACTATTGACCTTCGGAAAGGAACAATGGTACTTATATTGCCAGGAGAAAGATTCCATTGGGAAGGTAAAGAACTAGAAATGTTTATGCCTTGTACCCCAGCCTGGTATCCTGGACAACACAAAGAAGTTAAATAAAAGTTCGAAAATCGTTCCATTTGCCGAGCCACAAGCCGGCAGGCTCCTATTTTTTGATTTGTGACCTTCTCATATCTTTGTTAGACTTTATTAAGATACAGTTTATATAGAGAATTAATCAGGAACAAATAGGTAAATAATGAACAAAACGAGAAAGATAATCGTAGTAATAATTACGATCTCGTTGGTAACAGTGGGAATTCTAGCTGCCCTAGCTTGGCATTTCAACCTTTCACCATTCGATTTTAAGAAAATACCGGAGCCGTCCGGGGAAAAGCCAACCCTTAAGCTGTCTAAAAAAGAACCGGCTTCCGATCAGGAAAGACTGATATCAATGTTTGGTTATCCTGATGAGTTTGTAATCATTTTTGATGAAGGGGATAACAACTCAAGAATAGAAACCTGGATATATGAAAGTATGGAGGCTTCTTTTGTATTTAAAGATGGTGAATATCTTAATGGAAACAAAGTTACAACCTCCGATCTTGCTCCTGACAATTATGATCTAAGACCCCAAGACTTTGTCTACGCCATGAGTCCACATCAATTAACCTCTTTAATAGGTGAGACAGGAGAGGAAACCATAGAGAACAATACCGGTTTAAAGGTTCTTAATTTTGGAAGTGGAATTATTATCGGCATGTTTAATTCAGAAGATGCCTTGGTAGGTGTATCAAGGACCAGAAAAATTGCATCGCACTAAAAAAAATAATAGTATGAAAAAAATAAAATCCCAAAACGGTTTTTTCAGCATCTTGACACTTATCGTTATCGCTGGCTTATCTTCTACCGCTTATGGATTTAGCCAGCTAATAAAAGGTGCCAAAAAGTACCAAAAGACTAAACTTGATGCTACCCAAGTCGAGATAGCCAGCAAAGAAGACTTTGGCGAAGAGTATATAAAAGATAAAACAAAATTCACTAAGGTAATGGTAGAAGCTGGAGAAACAGCTCTAAAATCTGCTATGGGTTCTACTTGTGATGATGTTGGCCTTTTGACCATAGCTGATGAGCTGGGAGTTTTTAATGTTCCGGAAAAGCAAAAGACTAAAAAACAAAAGAGAAAAGAGGCAAGGCAAAAATTGGAAAAAAAACAAAAGAAGGAAAAAATAAAAAAGGACTTAAAAAACAAGAAGTTTCCTACGGATTCTCTCATGCAGGATATTGCCCAGAGAATAACCGATGTTGTAAAGAAGAATGCACCTACCACTGCTAATGAAAAAGAAATAAATAAGGTAGTTACTGAGGTATTACAAGGACTTGTGACTAATTTAGATAAACTAGAAACTGAAAAACCAACAGTTATTAAGACTAAAGAAAAAAATGAAAAACTATCTTGGATTATGAATACAATTAAAAAAACGCTTAATATCAACAACAATCTTGCCACAGAAAAAGAGATAGCCAACAGAGATGAACTAAACAGGGCTAATTTTGAAAAAGAGTACTTGGAAAAGAAAATTGCGGTTTATGAAAATTATGAAAAACAGGGTTATATATTCATTGATACACCAGGGGGGATTTCGTTGAAGGAGAAATTAGACAATCTGAATAAAAAGATAAGCAATCTTAAAGGTGAACCGGAGAAGGCTCACGATTCAGTTCAAGAAGTAACGCTTGAACCCTCCACCCCTACCCCAAAACCTCCCACTCCCACTCCAACTCCTGTTCCTACTTCCACTCCTGTTCCTATATCTCCTTCTCCCACCCCCACCACTTCTATTCCTACGGGCATTATCCTCTTAAGAGGATCAGGTAAAATGGTAGGATTGGCTGGGACCGATCGTTATTCAATTACTATGACAATCAATCTTGACACTAAAAGAGTGACCGGGTTTGTAAGCGCTTCGGGAGGTTGGCTGATAAATTTTCATATTTATGATATTGACACCGGCGAAAAAATGGAGACTCAAACAAAACGTTGCCCCGCCAAATACAGAGGTTATATTTCTGGAAGAGTGAATTTAGAAACAAGAAGGATAGTTGCTACTGTTTCTGATAAAGTTTCTACCACTGCCACTAGTGGTGATTGTAGCGCCGTCAAAAATGTTTCAGACTCCATCACCTTAACTGGCCGTTTAAACGCCAGCTATAGTTATGCGAGCGGCAGCGAGTCAGATGGTAGTCCTTGGTCGGTCTCAAGATAAAATATAAGCATTCCTCGGTTAAAAATTTGGATTTCTGCCAAAAAACTGCTATTTATTCACAGAAAAAGTTCGAAATTCCTTTCACCCCACTCTTGACATTTATCCTAAACATTAAGGAAAAATGACAGTTATCTTCATAATAAGGTATAATACCGCTACCGATATTACAACAGACCTTCCATAAGTTCTGATTTCGTCTCTTATTTTAAAATTCAAATTTTCTCCCACATGAATAAGCCAATTCGTCTTGATGTTCTCATCGTTTATAATAAAAAACTTGCCACTAGTGCCAGTAATACTTCTGACAAAAATCTTACTCCATTTTCAAAAAATTCTTCGAATCAATCCTATAATGATGTCTACTCTTATTTTCTAGAAACTTGTCAAAAAAAAGGTCTTACCGCTGCGTTTTCCACTTCTGCTGATATTACTGGTCCCGGTACCTGTCGTAGTTTTTGGCAGTTTAAACACAAGTACTGGTTCAAAGTCGACTTTCCTTGCTTTTCAACACTAATTTTCGCCAAATTTTCTCCCACCAACCCCATCCGTCAGGCCAACCGCCGACTACTGTTTTCCGGTTTTCAAATCGAATCATTCAATCATCCTCACCTATTCAATATATTTTCTGACAAACAACAAACTTATCAACAATTCCCCACCTATTCTATCCCCACTGTCTCTCTAAACAACAATGACCTTGTCGGTATTAATAATGCTAAAAAAACTCTGGCTAAATTAATATCTCGCCACCCCAATTTATCGGATTTTAATCAATCCATTATCATGAAAGACAGGTTCGGTGCTGGAGGTCGCCATGTTTATAAATTCCAACCCAATCAATCCCGAGACATGTTGGCCATTATCCTCAAAAATACCAACATTTCCTATATCATTCAGCCCTTTGTTAAATTTGACCAAGGCTTTCATCATCTCAATTGTTCTGCTTCTACCGATCTTCGTCTCGTTTATCTTGGTGGTCAGATTGTTCAGTTCTATATCCGTGTAGCCAAATCGGGCGAGTTTCGTTGCAACGAACATCGGGGTGGTCTATTGACTTATTTATCTTTAAAAAACATTCCCCTGCCTCTGATAGCCAAATCAAGTTCAATTGCCAAAGTTTTAAATGATAGCAATTCACTTTTCGCTCTCGATTTCATTATCAGCAACAATGGTAATATCTATCTTTTAGAAGGTAACGCCAGCCCGGGTTTAGATTGGAACACTTCTCTTGCCAAAAACGAAACCGAAGCCAAGAAACTCATCAAACTGATTGTCGACCAATTAGTTCTTCGTGTCAAAACTCAAGCCACCAACCCAAACCCCTCACTCTTCACTAATCCCGTTTCCTTTGCATCGCTAAATTTAAGATAGTACGAGTCAAATCATCAAATAACAGAAAAAGTTCGAAAATCGTTCCATCTGCCGAGCTAGGATTGTCTTACTATAATCTCAGAAAAAGGAAAGGTTTAAAATAAAATTATGAAAGTTAATTTGATACCAAAAACTAAATTAGGTAAGTGGTCGCTCGGGCTTATCACCGCAATGCCGGCATTTATTTTCATCGGCACATCATTCACAAACTCTTTGTATAAATCAGTTTCTGCAGGTAGTACTATTTTGGAAGATATTGCCGGAAGACCGGCCCTAGCTCTTACAATGCTTGTGGGAATGGTTGCCGGAATTTCGGCCTTTATCGTGGGACTTATGGCTATAATAAGACAGAAAGAGCCTGCACTGCTAGTCTATGTTGCGACTTTAATAGGAATGCTGCTTATGTTATTTCTCATTGGCGAAGTATTATTTCCGCATTAAAAATTTACCACTAAAGAAAAACTTACTTAAAATTTTATCAAGCTTATAGAAGAAGTAACCACTAACCTCTTTATCTTTTTCCATCCTGTCGAATTAACTTCAGAAGACCAGTCTCTCGGCCTTTTTTAACTCATGATAAAATTAAATAGTATTATTACTTTCATTCAAACAACCACCCTATGCCACCCATCCACTCCATCAAAAAAAACAAACTAAGTAAAGACAAATTCTTTCTGTTTTCCCTAATTTGGTGCCTGCTTTTAATTTTAGCAGCCTTTTTACTGAGTAAATTTTTCTTGCTATCACTAGCTCTACTTCCCATCGCTATTTACGAGTTTATCCGTACAGAAGGTAAAAAAACACCAAACCTTTATCACTGGCGGTAGTCGCCATTTTAATTTTCCAATTTGTCCACAACAGCAAAATCTATGTCTTTAATTTTGATTTAAGTTTTCTCCTTAACATCCTGCCGGTTCGCTTATCCGACCAAACTGATCCTTATATATTCTTAAGCGTAATTATTTTCCTCATTTGCTCTCTCCTCTTAATCAAATATACCTGGGGCAGCATCACCAAATTTTTGGCAATTTTATTGCTAATCGGTTCCCTCATTCAAGCTTCTTTATTCTGGTCAGACATCAAGGTACTTCTTGACAGCCAAGAGGGTCAAACACTACTGGACCAACAGTCAAAAAGAATCAAAAACAATCTCTTTTATCGTCTCGAAAGAGAGTTACATCAATAACTTTCTACCCCATCACTCCTTTATTATCGGCCCATCCAAAATGATGTCTCCTAAATTTCCCATTGGATAAACAATGTGCATTTTAGATTTACTTACCTTCGCTTGAGCCGGCATTTCACCTATATTAAAAGAAGCCCTCCCTCCCGAATCTGCTGTGAAACTAGTGGTGTTTCCAGATTGATCAGTTTTGTGCGTTCCATCTGGAAATTCCACCACCCACACCCATTCCCAAGCCCCGGTCCAGTTGGCCGTCACCGGGTCATCTCCACACGCTTTCAAGCTTATTTTCATTTCCCAGTTAGCCTTATTCCCGCCAAACACGTCACTATCCTTCATTTCCATGTATGAAGTATATATTTGCCCTTTTTTCCAACTACCACCAGTACAGTCAGAGCAAGTTTTATAAGGCATAGTTTCTACCACTCTCACATCTACCCGACAGCACCCCACATCACACTTACCTAGATTCCATTCACCGGCCAGTTTGTCACAAGCATCATGTGCCATCTGCTCTTCTACCTTACAGTCAAACTGACAACAGCCCTTTTTACATTCATCCTGGTTTTCACAACTACCCTTCCTCCACTCACGACCGGCTAGACCTTCACACACAGCCTTACTGCTTTCACCACATTGAGGTAAACAGCAACCGACATCCTCTTCTTTTGGCTCATCCGAGTCACCCAAATCACCCAAATCGTTCGAATCACTCGAATCATCCGAACCACCCGAACCATCAAGTTGTCCCAGCGGTCCATTTAATATTTGCAAATCTTTATTACCCGATGCCTTGCCATAGGCATGAACACCCCCAACCACTAATAACAAACTAACTACCCCTAAAACAATCTTTTTCATAAAAAATAATTACTACTAATCAACTTTAGCACAATAAAAAACAAATATAGTTAAAAATCCAACTATTGACAACACTACTACGTTTAATCTTGATACACTAAATTAACTTTAATTATCAAAAGAATTTTATGAAAACCAATAAAGTATTTATATTTGCAGTTATTAGCTTATCGGCGGTATTTTTGACTGGTTGTCTAAAAAAAGACGACACTACCAGTTTAATAGGTACTACAAAAGAAAAAGTTGCCGACGCGGTCAAGTCTGACCAATCAACTTATTGTGTTATGAGTACCACCGAAGGTGGCACCATCGAGACCTGGACCAAAGGTGAAAAAGTTAAGACCTATGGTACCAATATGGGTGGCGGTGCCGGTATGGGCTATATGATTAGTGATGGTCAGTGGACTTATCTCTGGGTTGAGGGTGCTACCAAGGGGACAAAATACCCAGTCACAGACGAAGAAACACCCAGATCTGAAGGCGACGGTCTTGAAGGTGAAATGCCCAGCGCTGACATGAGGCAAGAGCTAGCAGATTATCAGGTTGCTGATTTTAAGATGGATTGTAATCCAAAAGACATTCCCGATAGTACTTTCGTGCCACCAGCCGGAATTGAGTTTGTCGATGTGATGGAGAAAATGGGCGGCATGGTAGAGAAACTAGAAGACGCAGGCGGAAGCCTGGAGGGCTTTAAGCAAGAGTAGTAATTATGTAAGCAACATTAAACAACCACAAAAGTTCGAAAATCGTTCCATCCGCCGAGCTAGCTCACGTTTCACCTATCTTTACGATAAAAAGGTCTATTCAACTCATGTCTTATCGTGTACATCAGAACTTCTTGTATACTTCCTTATATGACCGTCAAGTTTTCATATCGTGACATGACCGACCAAGAATACAAACGAGAGCAAATTGCTTTTGATGAACACGGATTGGAGTTTGGTAATCCTTCTGAAATACAGGAGCGTCATGGATTTGTAGCCACTGACAATAATAAATTTGTTGGTTGTTCAAGCGGATTAGCTCAAAAAATCAATGATCAATACATCAAATATTTTTTTCTAAGCGATCTTTTAGTCGAAAAAGAATATCAAAAGTTTGGCTATGGGAAAAAACTATTAAGTCTGCTCGAAAAAAAAATAAAACAACTCGGTATTGAATATATTTGGACTTGGACTGCAGGTTATGAAGCACCAACCTTTTACACGAAACAAAGTTATCAGGTTTTTTCTACATTCAAAAATTGGTATCCGTCTGGTCATGCAAGAGTTGGATTCATAAAAAAGCTATAAAACATAAGAACAAATCAACAAGGTTCGAAAATCGTTCCATCTGCTGAGCTAGTAACATTCTTGCCTAAATACAGGGAACATTTATTGTAGTTTTTCTTTTATCCATCCCAATACTCTTTTCGTTCTTTCCAAGTAGCTCTCAGTAATTCACCAAGCATGTTATTATTTAGAGCTTCATAAAATTCTATCTATTTTTTTCCTGAGAGGCTGACTTAATCTAATTTCATTTAGTATACTCATTAATATGACAAAACATATTTATCATCATTTTGCAAAAACTGTAGACGATTACGACACTATCGGTAATAAAGTCGTAATGAAAAATCAAGAGCTTCATAAAATTATAGTGGATTCAATTTCTATCCCCACATCAAGAAAAATTACTGTTTTAGATCTTGGATCAGGAACTGGCCATGGCATGAAGATGATTCTTGGCAAATATCCTCTAGCTACCATAACCGGGATTGACTTTTCTCCTAGAATGATAAGTAAATCTAGAAAAAATTTAAAGAAATTTGAAACCAGAATAGAACTTCGAGAATTAGATTTTAATGAAATGAATTTTGAGAAGATGTATGACGTTGTAGTATCAGCTGTTGCAATCCATAATTCAACTGATTCTCAAAAAAGGAAGCTATTTGAAAATATATATTCCTCATTAAAAAAAGGTGGAATATTTATTAACGGTGATTTCATTAAAGGAACAACAAATGAACTCAATAATCACTATCAATTAATCTATAAACAATACCTTAAAGACAACTTATCAGGAAGGGAACTAAAAGTATGGTTAAGACACGCTTTTAAAGAAGATATGCCAATGAAATTATTAAAACAGTTTCACTTCCTTAAAAATATTGGTTTTAAAAAAACTGAACTAATATGGCAGTTTAATAATGAAGCTATATATAGGAC
>SDBU01000324.1_pt1 | contig 67676 bp, 69 predicted proteins | sample 2277071 | NCBI WGS metagenome assembly SDBU01 (sample SAMN10397929, study PRJNA504765) | marine sediment metagenome | isolation source: marine sediment core GS08_GC12, 126 cmbsf | place: Arctic Ocean: Gakkel Ridge, Loki's castle | collected 2008 | reverse complement strand
AGTGTCGTTTCTGTGACACCGCACTCTAACGCTTTACGGAAGGCATTTCGAGTCTTTTTTTGAAAGAAAGCGATCAAACTACGCTTGGCTTAGGCCTAGTGACCATGATTTGTGCGGGCGTTTTGTTTTCCGTGTCCACGGGTGTGTTGTGGGCTATTCCGCGCCTGCGTGAACGGCGTTTTGGTCGCACTCTTCGTGCCCATCAATACGAGGGCTGCTTCAACTGTGGGTACAGCCTTCATGGACTCCCGGAGGTTCACCGCTGCCCGGAGTGTGGATCACCATATGAGAAGAAGCAGGTGCGTGAGGCTTGGAAGGCTTGGTTCCACAGGGAAGGAACTACCCAGGTAGACAACATCGCTGGTCTGCCTGAACGGGACGGTATAGGCAAGCGGAGCGCAGCCACTGAGCCAAGTACGGCAGGTCGTTGACCTGCCTTGACCATTTGCGTGAGATGCGGTGCGTGGCGTGGGCGGTGCGTGTGTAGGGATGCTCTTCGTGCGCCCGGGCTTGCGTGGGATGTCGGATGCGTGGTCGTCTGCGCCTGGGAGCGGTTGTCAGCCCGTAGCCTGCCGCCGCGTGGGATCAGGGTGCGGGCGGGTCGAGAGCATTCGCGGTTACCCCGGATCGAGCGGCAACGCGGAGCAATCGAGCCGGGTAGGTCGGGCTCGGCCCGACATCGGCGGAGTGGATGACGTTCTACGGCAACAACGGCCAAACGGTGAGCTACATGATGGGTGAGACCTGGACCTGGGACGGTGATCCGGGAAGCTGCCCGACTGCGTACGACATCACCTACGCCCGCGAGTTCCGCTACGACGGTGCTCGGCAGCGCTACCTCAACCGCGAGCTCGACCCGGGACCCCTCATGGAGGGTGAGGTGATTGCCCTTGCCGAGACCTGGTCCGACTACGACGGCGACGAGCCCTACGGCGACTTCAGGCTCGACAGCGGCGACCCCGTGGACCTGCACGACTTCGGATCATTTGAGCTGGGTGGATAGCTGTCAGCCGTCAGCCATCAGCTTAACGCACTGCCTTGAACGCCGGCCCTTCAACCTTCGACCCTCAACGTTGGTCAATCGACAATCGTCAATCTGCAATCTGCAATTCAAGAGACCTGCCCCATCTTCCGAAGTTTTATCGGATGTTTCAGGCAAGGCGCACAGAACGGGGACTCGAGGTTCCGGTGGGGCCACTCCCTCACGGTCGCGGCTCGGATTGCGCGCTCCCTCACGGTCACGGTTCGGATTGTGCGCTCCCTAGCAGGCGCGGCTCGGATCGACAATCCCAAACCCGCAAGAGGCAAGAGGCTAGGACACCACGCTGGGTGATCGGTTGGTTCGGCGCCCTGGTGCTTGTCACGGTCGGTGTGCGCCTTTTTGATCCCACCGGCTGGCTCGGATCGGACGACGCCTCCTACCATCGCGCGGCCGAGCATATTCTCACCGGCACCACCCTTCAGCGGATGCACCACCACAACGGCCGAATGGCGATGATCGTACCGGTGGCGGCCTCGATCACCATGTTCGGTGATAGTCCGGGTGCGGTCGTCCTTCCGACGTTCATCGCGTCGGCGCTGTGTGTCATCCTGGTGGCGATCCTCGGGCGATTGCTGTGGGGCTGGTGGGAAGGTTTGCTGGCCGCATCGGTGGTTTCTGTGCTGCCGTTCTTTCGGGTGCTCTCGACCGCCGCCTACCCGGATGTTCATGCGTGTTTCTGGGCGACGTTGGCGGTGGTGCTCGCTCTTCTCGCGACGCGGACGGATCGGGTTCGCACAGCGGTGATCCTTAGCGTCGGGTGTGGGCTGGCGATCGGCCTGGCGGTGTCGGCCAAGGTCCTTTCCGTCATCGTTGTTGTAGCAGTCGTCGGGTTCCTTTACGAGGGAAGAGGCAGAAGGGAAGAGGGAAGAGGCGAGAGGCAAGAGGCGAGAGGCAATCCGGAATTGGCCGCTTCCTTGCGGTCGCGGTTCGGTCTGTACGCTTCGGTTATTGCGGGCCTTGTGGGCTATGTCCTTATCGATGGACTCTTTTTCACTTGGGCGGCAGATGACTTCTGGTTCAAGCTGCACACCCTGCGGGCGTCGCAGGTCCTCGATGGGATGTTCCCGCCCGAGCGTTACGATCTTGCGGGCTATGCGTCAATGGTGTGGGAACGGCTTACGCTGCTGCAGCGCTCATCCACATCGGGTTGGGGCAGGTTCGGGCTGGTGTTCTGGCCTACGGTCTTGCTCGTGGCGCTTCTGAATCGCCGCGGTCGTCCCCTGGCGCTTTGGGGTGTCGCGGTCTACCTGGTGATCGCGGTCGTGCCGATACGTTTCAGTAACGGTCCGCAACCCTTCCCGTTCTTCGACGGGCGTTATCTACTTGTGGCCTGCGTTCCCTTCGCGCTGTGCCTGGGGTGGCTTCTGCGACGGGCAGCCTGCCCCTTCTTGGGCCCGACCTGGATTGACCGCTCCTGGCCCGCAGTATTGGGCGTCGTCGTCGCCCTCTCTTTCATGGGGAAGCGGGAGCTGAATGGGTGGCGCGACCGCCAGACGAGTCGCATCGCAGTGGCGATGCAGCAGATCATCGCCGAAACGGACTGGGACGACGATCGAGAGATCTTCATGCCGGCTTCGCTGTACTTGCGGTACCGGATCTTCTTTCCCCCCCACCTTCGAGAACGGCTCCGTGTCGCGGTGGATGGGGGATCCCCGGCCTGGTGGCGGATCGCGAGCGTCGACGTTGCCGCACGGTGCAGCCCGCTGCCGCCTCCCGGAGGTGCGTACCTGATCGCCACGCCGACGCAGTTTGAAGGCCGGCCTGAACTCTTTGACTACGGAGTCCGACTCCCCCGAGAACCACTGACCGCCTGGCATGCCCACCCGCCGACCCTGACCATCGCCCGCTTTACGGACAAGACCATCGGTCCTGCCGGCTCCGGTGGCCAGATCACCGAGACGGTGCTTCATCTCATCGCCCCGGAGGCGGCCCAACAAACCGAGACCCGACCGGACCGAGACACGACCGCAAGGGAGCGTCCAATCGCGGATTGCGGATTGCGGATTGCGGATTTGGGATTGTCGATCCGAACCGCGACCGTGAGAGAGCGGCCAAACCGTCCGGAGACCCGCCCATGATCACCCCTGAAGTGCGTCCCAGACGCACCGTCTCGGCGGACGGCGGACCACGAACCGGGGCGAAGAAGGACACGCCACCGCCCACGGACACCGACCTCGAGGTTTCCGTGGTGATGCCCTGCCTCAACGAAGCCGAGACCTTGGAGACCTGCATCCACAAAGCCCATCGGTGCCTGAGCGAGAACGGCATCCGCGGCGAGGTGATTATCGCGGACAACGGCTCGACGGACGATTCCGTCGAGATCGCCGAGCGCGCCGGGGCGCGGGTGGTGCACGTACTGGAGAAAGGGTACGGGGCGGCCCTTGCGGGCGGGTTTCGGGCGGCACGCGGCAAATACCTGATCATGGGCGATGCGGACGATTCGTACGATTTCAGCAGCCTGATGCCGTTCGTCAGCGAGCTTCGCCGGGGATCCGACGTTGTGATTGGCAGCCGGTTTCTAGGGGGGATCGCTCCCGGTGCCATGCCATGGCATCACCGATACATCGGCAACCCGCTGCTTACCGGCACGTTGAACCTCTTTTTCAGGACCGGGATGGGTGACGCCCATTGCGGGCTGCGGGGGTTGAGAAAGGACGCCTTCGAGCGCATGAAACTGCGCACCCTCGGGATGGAGTTCGCTTCCGAGATGCTGGTCAAAGCCAGGGCCAACCACCTGAAGATGACCGAGGTGCCCACCACCCTTTCCCCGGACGGGCGTTCCAGGCCCCCACACCTCAGGAGCTTCCGCGACGGCTGGCGCCATCTGCGGTTCCTCATGATGCTGGCACCCAAGTGGGTGCTCATCTACCCCGGGGGCGTGATGTTTCTGGTGGGCGTAGCCACGATGGCCATACTGGGACGCGGGCCGCTCGATCTGGGGCGCGTGGTGTTCGACTACCACACCATGGTCGCGGGGGCGATGCTCGTGCTGGTGGGCTATCAGGCCATGGCCATCGGCGTCGCCGCCCGCATCTTCGCCGTCACCGAGGAGATCGGGCCGCCGGCCAACTGGCTTCAACGAGGCTACACCTCGCTCACCCTCGAGCGGGGATTGATCGGCGGGGCAGTGCTCTTGCTTCTCGGGTTTCTCCTGGTCGTGAGGATGGTCGTCTTTTGGGCTTCGAAGGACTTCGGGCCGCTCAACCTCCACCAAACCCTTCGCCCCATGCTGATAGGCACTACCTTAATGGCGTTGGGATCGCAGACCCTGCTCATGTCCTTCTTCCACAGCATGTTGAAACTGCCGTATCGTCGTGGATCGTGACTCGTAACTCTTGATTCGTGAACCGTAACTCGTGATTTGATGACCCGACCACGCGGTAGGGCAGATATCTTCTTTGCTTCCTGCGCTTTGTTGGACCGCCTTTCCTTGTGGGACCGCCTTCCCAGGCGGTCCACTGAGTCCGATTTGAGCGTGATCCAGTCCCCAAACCGTCGCAGCAGGAACTTGAAGTGGCGATAAGAGCGAATGGCCAGCAAGTTGCGGATCAGAATCCACTGCCGAAAGCTCGGAGCCGCACCGTCCGGTAACCAGATTATCGGAGAGCGCGAGAGCCCGCTTCACCAAATCCCGCCCACCGGAGGCCCAACGCCCGCCCTGACGATCGAAGGGCGGAGTACCCCCCCCGTCCACTCAACCCCCGCCCCGGGGAGAATAGTTTTCAAAGACCTCCGAATACATGTCCGAAAAGGAGTTACAATTCAGAACCGCGACCGTGGGGAGTGACCGGTCCGAACCGCGACCGTAAAGGAACGACCCCAAATAGGCAACGGAGAAGAAAACCATGAAGTCGATGTCGGGAAACAAATGCCTTCTGGTCGGGCTGCTGTTGGGACTCACCGGCGTTTCCTACAGCCTCGGAGCTGACCCTGCGGAAGACAAGTTTCACCGGGCGTTTTACCTGGAACAAAACGAGGGCGATTTCGATGCGGCAGCGGGCCTCTACCGCGAGATTGTGGCTGATTCCGCGGCCGACAAGGAGCTCAAATCTCGGGCTAAGGCACGTCTGGCGGGGTGTCGGGAGGAGATCGCCAGCCGCGATCTCGCGAAACTCATGCCGGAAAGCCCTCTTGTTTACCTTGAACTGAACCGACCCGGCGACCGGATTCGAGTGCTCCTCGAAAAGGCGGGGCTCTTGGCAGACGGAAAGCCGAACTGGCCGCCGGGCAGCCGCGGTGTAGCCATCAGTCCCACGCTGATCAATGAAGCCCTGGGGTTGGGCGGGGCAGCGGTGGCTATAACCGGGTTCGATCCGGTCAAGCAGATGCCCACCGGGGTCCTCGTACTGCACCCGGGCAGTGTCGACGTGATCCGCGGATTGATCGAGACCGCCCTGCCGAGTGGGGGGACGCTAAGCGAGCCGATCCGCGGACATACCACCTATAACGTTGAGGAAAAAATGCTCGTCACCCTCACGTCCCGGTTGATCGTGGTGAGCACGGAGCGGGCCCAAATCGAGGGGGTGATCCGTCGCCTTGAAGGCGAGGAACGCAAATCACTGGCCACCAGCGATTCGCTGGCCGAGGTGCTCGAGGATCGTAACGACTCGCTCCTGTTCTTCTGCGTCGATGCACAACCGATCATCTCGATCATCAACGCCATGGCCGGTGCCGGCGGTTCCAACCATGAGCTCGCCGTCGCCCGTGCCCTGTTCGACCTTGACAGCCTGCGGTTCCTTTCGGGCCAACTCGCGGTTGGCGACGATTCTCTCCATCTGGACCTGGCCCTCCGCCTGGATGAAGGACATCGTAACCTGGTGTACAACTTCCTGCGCACCCCACCGATTAGCCGGGCTACCCTCGAGTGCATTCCGCAAGGGGTCGCCGGCTTTCTTGCGGGAGCGCTCAACGAAGCCCCCTCGCAACCCTACAAGCCTACGCCTGCGAGGTCGGTTCCCCCGCCGGTGGTCACCGCTCTGGACATCGGCCGGGAGATCTTCGCCAACGTCACCAGCTTCGCCGTCTACGCCCTGCCACCCGATGCCGGTCCGAGCCGCGACCGTAAGGGAGCGACCATTCCGAACCGCGACCGTAAGGGAGCGACCGAGCTCCCCGAGACGCGAAAGGGGAAACCTATCCCCGACGTAGCCGCGGTAATCACGGTGAACGACCCGGCCAAGTCCCAGGCGCTCTGGACTCACATGCTGGGGATCGCCAGCCTGGTAAGCGGGGCGACGACCTTCGCGGGCACCGCCGTCGAGATCGAAGGCGTAAACGCTCGAAGCTACCGCTTTCCCGACAACGTCACCATTCACTTTGCCGCCGACGGTAGGGATCTGTTTGTTTCAACGAGCCGCTCGGCGATCGGCCGATCCCTCCGGGCGAAGCGAGAGAAGGCTTCGGTCCTCACTGATGCCGCCTTCGCCCGGAGTTTGGAACAGCTAGGTGCCGACACCACAAAGGTCGTGGTGGTGCATCCCGGTCGATGTCTTCAAATCGCCAAGCTCTTCAAGCGTTCACACCACCCAGCCGAGAGCCAAGACACGACCGCCTGGGAGCGTGAGCTGGAGCAGGTAGCGGCCATTCTCTCGGATACCTCCGTCTCGCTGTTCGTCAATCATTCGACGGAAGAACTGCGTCTTTCCGTCGGACTCATCGGAATCCCCAATGTCGGTCAGCTTATCTCCCAGAAAATGACCGCAGAAGAAAAGGCGTCAAAAGAAAGGGAAGAGAAAGTCCCAGGATGAATTCCGGGCACCATGAGCGGCCTCCGTGGGCTTTGACCACGCGGACGCCCGCGAACAAGCACACTAAGATCATCCTAACGCCTTGTCTGCGTCGACTCCTTCTCTGCGTCTCCGTCTCGGATTCGCGGCCTGGTTGTCTCATTGTCTCGTAGGGACAGGATGATCTTAGCCCAGCGTGAAACGCTGGGGTTTGGATCGCCGCACGGAGCGCGAGTCCCGTAGGGACGACTGAAGCTTCCAACGTCCCTACGGGACTTATTCAGACTTGGACGCACCGATCCCAGCACTCCGTGCTGGGCTACGTTCGCGGCGTCCCTACGGGACGATCTGCCACGTGGTCACAACCTACGGGACGATCTGCCATGTGGAAGAAAAACTATGGGACGATCTGCCATGTGGAGGACAACCTACGGCGAGGGCTACCCCTTGATCACCCCCAACGGCCTGAGCTTGGCGACGGGCTTGCTGATGCCGGCGGCGCTTAGAACTTGGACGACGTGGGACACGTCCTTGTAGGCGTCGGGTTGCTCTTCTTCGAGGCAGGTTCTGCCTCTTGCCCGGACGACGATGCCGAGGGCCTCGAGCTCCTTGCGGATCGATCGCCCCTTGGAGGCGCGGATGGCGGCGCTTCGGGACATGCGCCTGCCGGCTCCGTGACACGCGCTGCCGAAGGTGTGCTCCATCGCTCCGGGCATGCCCACCAGCACGTAGCTCGCTCTGCCCATGTCGCCGGGGACCAGCACCGGTTGGCCGACCGCCTGGTAGCGCTCGGGGAGTTCCGGGTGGCCGGGGGGGAAAGCCCGAGTCGCCCCCTTGCGGTGGACGCACAGCATACGTCGCTTGCCGTCGACGTCATACGGCTCCATCTTGGCGATGTTGTGGGCCACGTCGTAGATCATGGACATCTCGAGCCTCTCGGCGGGGGTCTCGAACACCTCCGAGAATACCTGTCGGGCAAGGTGGGTCATGATCTGCCGGTTCGCCCAGGCGTAGTTGGCGGCCACCCGCATGGCCCCGAGATAGCTTCGGCCCTCCGGGGAATCGACCGGGGCGCAGACCAACTGCTTGTCCGGAAGGTCGATGCCGTACTTCCGCGGGGCCCCTCGCAGGTTCTTGAGGGCGTCATCGCATACCTGGTAACCCAGCCCTCGCGAGCCGGAGTGAATCATCAGGGCCACCCCGCCCTCGACCAGTCCCATTGCGGCAGCAGCCTCAGGATCGTCCACCCGCTCGACCACTTGGATCTCCAAAAAGTGGTTGCCGCTGCCCAGCGTGCCGCACTGATCGAGCCCTCGTTGAAACGCCCGATCGGAGACCTGATCGGGCCTGGCCCCGGGCAGACAGCCGCCCCCTTCGGTCATCTCGACGTCGCCCTCCCACCCGAAACCCCTCTTGAGAACGTAGGGTGAGCCTTCGATCACGAGCTGCTCGAGTTCGCGCTTCTTGAAGCGCACGATGCCGCCGCGACCCACTCCGCAGGGGATGGTGTTGAAGAGCCGGTCAACCAGCTTGTCCATCCGCGGTTGAACGTCGCTGAGGGTGAGGCTGGTACGTAGCATGCGCACGCCGCAGTTGATGTCATACCCGACGCCGCCGGGGCTGATCACCCCGCCCTGCTGCGGATCGGTGGCGGCCACCCCGCCGATGCAGAAGCCGTACCCCCAGTGGATGTCCGGCATGGCCAGCGACTCGCCCACGATCCCCGGCAGGTGGGCGACGTTGGCCACCTGCTCCGGTGATTGGTCCTTCTTGACCGTTTCCATGAGGGCGTCGTCGGCGAAGATGATCCCGTCGACGCGCATGCCGGGCTTGTAGGACTTCGGGATCCGCCAGCGGGTTCCGTCAATACGCTCGAGTGGTCCGGAGTATGGCTTGCCCATGGTCTAAATATCCACGATGATTGTAGCTTCGACGCCGCCGGGCGTCGCTACGATGTCGAGTTGGTGATAGGTTATCGCTTTGACCTCGTGATGAAACACGCTACGGGCGGGATCGACGCGCTCGGTCTGAACCGTCGCCTCCAGGCTACCGTCACAAAACCGGGCCACCTCAACCGCGGTGGCCAAACGGTTATCCCGCTCGAGGAGGAACAGCAGCTCGGCCAGATAGTCTCGCAGCAGAATCGACGATTCAGAGTCGGACAGCTCCACGGCGATCGACGAAGGGTCACCACCGGGAAAGAGTTCCCCGATGACGGTATACAATGCCTCACTCGCCGGCTGAAGCAGTCCCTCCAGCGAATCGGCCCGGACACGGATGCCGATGTCGGCGGTGTGGTCGAAAAGCTCGTACGACGGACCCATAAAGCGCATTAGACGCGGCCCGGCCACCCGTGACAACCCTGGCCGCAACCCATGTGGGACCGGTTTCCAACCGGTCGTTGACCGCAGTCCAGCCCCCGCGTCTACTAGGAAGCCGGAGTCCCAGCAATGCACGAACGCAAGCCGATCGTCGGAGTGATGGGCGGTTCAACGGTGGACCCAAAGGCGGCATCCATGGCCGAGCGCCTCGGAGCACTGATCGCCCGGCGTGGATGGGTGCTTCTAAACGGCGGACGCAACAAGGGAGTGATGGCAGCCTCGGCGCGTGGGGCGAAACAGGCTGGGGGGATCGTCATCGGCGTCCTGCCCGACCGGACCGCGGCCAAGGCCTCGCCCGATCTTGATTTCGCCATCCTCACCGGAATGGGCGACGCCCGGAATGTGATCAACGTCTTGTCCAGCGACGTGGTGATCGCCTGTCCGGGAGCACTGGGAACGATGTCCGAGGTGACCCTGGCGCTCAAGAGCGACAAGCGGGTAATCCTGCTGGGCTTGGAGGTCGGCCCCGAGTTCGACAAGTACCGCCGAAGTGGCCAGTTGACCTCCGCCGCCGACCCGGAGCAGGCGATCGAGCAAGCAGCGGCCGCGCTCGGCGATCAGGCCCGTCCCGGTGAGGTCCCCCAGGACCCTCATTGACCGCACCTAATAGCAGTCAGAGCCTATCCCGGTAGGGCAGAGTTTCTCTCTGCCCACAGGATGCAGGCGCGTCGAAACGCCTACCGGGATAGGCTCTTGGCAGGAATCAGGAACGCGCAGGGACAGTCCCCTGCTTCTTTACGACCTTACGACGCCGGGGATGCAGCCGCCTCGACGATGGCGCGAACTTTGGCCTGGGCCAAGAGAAGCCCCGCGCTCACCTCGCAGCCCGTTTCTTCCTTGCCGACGACGTAGGTGAGCTTCTTCCCGTTACCGTTCACCTTGCTCTTGGCGGTCTTGTCGCAGCGGTAGTCGACCCCGTCGACCCGGTAGGTCATGCGCACCTTTCCGACCGCGTCAGCCACGAGCTTGATCGCATTTTCGGCCTGGGCCTTCTTGGCGAAGTCGAACCCGCCCGTTCGATAAGTGATCGTCGTCTTGGCTTTTCGGGCGATTTCCTTCGCTTCCATGGGGCAGAAGCGGCTCTGGCCGTCGGCGACGAACTGCATCGCCCGAAGTTTCTCGGCCTCAGCCTCCAGCACCTTGGTCAGCTCGAGGGTGGCGTCTCGCTTTTGGGCAAAGACCTTGTCCCCCACAAGGTAGGCGATCGAGGTGCCGGCCTTCTTGGCCATGTTCTCAGCGGCGCGCCCGCAACAGGTCTCCTCCTCGCCGACGCGGTAGCGCATCACGGGCATGGAGGCAAGCAGCAAGTCGATCGGGCAGTCGGCCCCGGGGGGCAGCGGCTCGCCGGTCAGCGGGCAGATCCTTGTACCATCACCCTTGGCCTTGTCCGCGACGGCGATAGCGCCCTTCGCATGGCACGGCTTGTGGCCGGCGGTTTTGCCGTCACCTTTGGCCTTGTCTGCGACGATGGTAGCACCCTTCGCGCAGCACGGCATGCTGCAGCCGGCCTTGCCGTCACTCTTGGCCTTGTCCGCGACGACGATAGCACCCTTCGCATGGCACGGCTTGTGGCCGTCGGCCTTGCCGTCACCCTTGCCCTTATCCGCAACGGCGATAGCGCCCTTCCCACCGCACGGCTTGTGGCCTGCGGTTTTGGTGGAGTCCTTATCGCCGTGGCCTTTTCCGCAGCCGGAGTGGGTCCTGTCCGCCACGGTGATCGCACGGATCTCTTGGCCGCGTCTCGGCGTGCAGCGGTGGTCGCAGGATGCCGGCTCGCACGGGTGGATACACTGTCCGATACAGCCGCCGGCGCTGGCCGAGAGGGCGGCGTTCTTTCCGGCGCACTTCTCGGGGCACCACGCAGCGGCGGCGGCCACCGTCAACCCGATCGCCGCTACGACAACACAACAGACGATGTTCCTTCGCATGGGTTCTACTCCTTTACTCGGTTGGAAAAACAGGAGCCCGGAGGGGGCTCTTCCATCCCCGTCCACTTTGAGAGAATTCGGCCCGATACCGAAACTAATCACCGGATAATACCGGACTCGCCGCTGCGGTTCAACTAACCGCGATACTCGCAGCGCCCCTGACAGTTTTCAGCCACGCTGACCTGGGTAAGGCACGGCAGGACCGGCCTCAGGCGTACCCAGATCCAACGGGCAAGGTTCTCGGCGGTGGGGTTCGAAAGTCCGTCAATCTCGTTCAGGTAGCGATGGTCAAGTTGCTCCAACAGCGGGGCGAACTTCTCTCTCATGTCCGCAAAATCCATCAGCCAGCCGGTTGTCGGGTCGATCTCGCCTTCGCAGACGATCTCCACGCGGAAGCTGTGCCCATGAAGCCGCCTGCACTTGTGCCCTTCACCGGCGCCTGGCAGACGGTGAGCAGCCTCAAAGGTGAACCCGCGAACAAGGCGCACCTTCCGGCTCGCCTCCACTTCGTGGGGACTAGGGTCACACTCCGCCGCCTTGGCCTCCTCGGACTTTTGAATCATCTATTCGATCGCAATCAGTTCCACTTCGTAGATGACAGTCACGCTGGGGGGGATTCCCTTCGGATGCCCGCGGTCTCCGAAGCCAAGCTCGGGTGGAATGATCAAGGTGCGCTTGCCGCCCACCGCCATGGACTGCAGACCTTCCACCCACCCCGGGATCACCCGCGTAAGTGAGAGTTTGACCGGGTCGGCTTTGTCCAGGCTCGAGTCAAACTCAGTGCCGTCGACCAGGGTTCCGCGGTAGTGGACGATTGCGGTGTCGTTCATCGTGGGCGAAAGGCCGGTGCCGATCTTGAAGTCGACATAGATCAACCCGGAATCGGTTGTTACAGCTTTGTGACCGGCTTCTTTCTCGATAGCGGCAATGCGCTCGCGAAGCTTCTTCTCCGCTTCCTTCTTCCGTAGGTCCTCCTTCGGGCGCTGGTCCTCGATCTCGAGGGCCTCAGCCACGCGCGCCGCCCCCTTGTGGTCAAACGCGGTCAAGAGCCGTATTGACTTGATCACCACAGGCTCGAGCGGCACGTGCGGACGGCGCCCCGAATCCCAGTTGGGGTGCGGACCTACCGGCGTGTCCCGAATCTTGTGCACCGTCTCCATGCCCTCGACGACGCGGCCAAAGACGCAATAGGCGGCCCCGTCCTGAGTCCGATCGAGGGAGGGATTGTCTACGACATTGATGAAGAACTCAGCCGTTGCAGAGTCAGGCTTGTAGCCCAACCGGTTCATGGCGATCGTACCGTATTCATTCCGCTGCCCCCTCCTCCACTCGTTCTGGATGCCCGGACCTAGGCCTTCGGTCTTCTTAACCATATCTGGCGTGTAACCGCCACCCAGGATGGTGAAGGTGTCGATGACGCGGTGGAAAATGGTTCCGTCGTAGAACCGGTCCTCAACGTAGTGGACAAAGTTCATCACCGTTAGGGGTATATTCTCGCCGTCAAGCTCGACAACGATGTCCCCAAGGGTGGTTTCGATACTAACTCTCGGGTTCAGTGTCGGCGACCCGGCAGGTGGAGCCTCCGCCTGGTGGGGGGCACCGTGACAGGCCGCCGCCATCGGGACGGCTGCGAACACCGCAAACAGCCGAAAGGGTCGTACGTTCATGGTCTTCTCACCTGTGATCGGGTTTTCCCGGGGGTACTACTTGATCGCCAGAAGCTCGACGTCGAACACCAGGGTGGAGTTCGGCGGAATGGACGGCCTGCCGCGCTCGCCGTAAGCCAGATCAGCGGGGATGACCAGCGTCCGCTTGCCGCCGACTTTCATGGTGGCGACCCCCTCGAGCCAGCCCTGGATGACTCCACCGGTCAGGCTGAACGCAAAGGGGGTGCCTCTGTCCACCGAGCTGTCGAACTTCGTTCCATCGGTGAGCCAGCCGGTGTAGTGAACCTCCACCTTGTCCGTCGGCCCCGGGGTCGGTCCATCCCCGACTTTGATGTCGTAGCAGATCAGCCCGGATTCGGTTTTCGTACCCTTTTCCCTGGCCTCCTGCACCTTCTTGGCGAACTCACCGGCCTCCTTGTCTGCGGCCTCCTTGTCTGCGGCCTCTTTGCCTGCGGCCTCTTTGCCTACGGCCTCTTCGAGCTTGGCACGATCGAAATCGCCGACCATCTGAACCGTCTTTATCACTACCGGTTCGACCGGGACAACCGCTTTCTGTCCGCCGCCGTACTTCTCGTGGGTCGACACCGGCGTGTTCCGGATCGCGTCCACCGTGTCCATCCCCTCGACGACCTTGCCGAACACGGCGTAGCCGTTGGGCTTCCCGGCCTGCCGATAGTCCAGGCGCTGATTGTCGACCACGTTGATGAAGAACTGGGCGGTCGCCGAGTCCGGCTTGCCGGTCCGCGCCATAGCTATTGTTCCGCGATCGTTGCTCAGGCCGTTGTCCGACTCCAGCTTGATGGGGTCTCGCAGCCCCTCGGTCTTCTGCTCCACCTCGGGGGTGAATCCACCGCCCTGGATCATGAAGTCCGCCTTGACGCGATGGAAGATAGTGCCGTCGTAGAATTTGTCCTCGGCGTAGGTAACGAAGTTCAGGACGGTGATCGGGGCCTTTTCGGCGTCCAGCTCGAGGACGATGTCCCCCAGGGTCGTCTCCATCTTGACGCGGGGATGCAGCACGTTGTCTCCCTTCTTGGTGTCATCCGAGCTCTCCTCCTGGCCGGCGAGGGCAGCCACACAAGCCGCCGACGCGGCGCACAGGACTGTCAAAACCATACGGGGCATGTCCTTTCCTTTCGATATAGAGCGCTAATAACCGCCAATTCCCTGGCCCCGCCTAGACCGCAGGTCAAACGGGGCCTCGACCGAACGAGCAAGCATACCCGGCCGGGCCGATCCGGGCAAGAGGTGAAAAAGGGTCAGGCTGCTTTTCGAGGCGGTTTAAAGCAGCTTGACCCGTTTTCTCCCCCCTACTGGGCCTGGCAGGATTCGAACCCCCATGCGAATCCCCGGGGAAAACACAAGAACTTGCGGGACCCGGTGCGGAATCCGGTGCAGTTGGTGCACGAAAGGCATCAGATGATCCTGATCTGTCCACGGTGATCCGGGCGTGGCCGACGCTCGCTGAAGACGTGCGGGCCACGGTCGTGGCACTCGTGAAGGAGGCTGAGGACGGATGATCGCGGGCGACCAGGCCAAATCAAGCACACCGTCACCAACGGGGGATAACGGGCGCGACGGCCGAGGCCGGTTCGCCACCGGCAACCGGTGTGCAGTCGGCAACCCTCTCGCCCGTCGAGTCGCCCAGCTCCGCTCGATGATCCTGGAAGCCGTCTCCGAGGATGATCTGCGGGCCGTCGTCCTCGCTCTGATCGAGAAGGCGAAGAACGGTGATGTGATGGCTGCCCGAGAGCTGCTCGATCGTCTTGTGGGCAAGGCACCCAGCCCGGTGCTGTTGGACCTTCAAGATATGGAAGATCGCAAGATGCGACTGGCCGAGGACCGGCAGGCGGACGCGCGATGGGGAAAGACCTGACCCGTAGGAGAATCGACGAATGACCGAGGATCTTCAACCCGCCCCTCTGAGTGGCGAAAGCGATCTGCCCGACGCCCTGCGTCGGGTGGCCAGGGGGCTCGTTCTGGACCTACGGGCTCTGGGCTTCCGCGATCAGCCGGAGAATCACCGCGAGCTACTGAAGGCGGAACTTCGGGCGGTACAGAACCTCTTGGACGCCGACGATCCACGACTGGCCGAGCGCGGGTTGCAGGCCCTTCACGCGATCCAGAAAGAACGCCGGCGGGTCGCCGAGTTGGAGATTCAGCACGCAAAGACTGGCATTGAGGCTTTGATCTACCTCCAACTCAGTCGGTTGCGGATGCAGGGGGAGCAGCCGGCCCAGGGGCCGTCTTCCGAGAACGTGAGCGCAGCGCTCAGCCAAATGGTGGCCGAGTTGTCCGGGCAGCAGGACAAGGCCGACGATTCGGCTCCCAGCCCCGAGGTCGAGCCCGAGCCCGGACCGGGTCGGGGTGTAAGGGACGGGCGGGTTCCCGCTGAGGGAAGGCACGCCGGTACGGCTTCCCATGAGCCGCTGGACGCTGCATAATGATGCGCCAAGCACCCCCGATGGAGCGGCTGGCAGTGGCGCGAAGCTAGGCGAGTACCCGACGGTTGCGGAAGCCGCCGCTTATCTCGGATGTTCTGCCGACACTCTGAGGGGTTGGGACAGGGCGAACAAGCTGCCCACGCGACGCCCAAGTAGGGGAGCAAATGTTCGAGCAGACCTTCAAGAACATCGACGACGTGCTTTGGAAGGAGGCTGGGTGTACTACCGAGCTGGACTACACCGAGCAAACGTCGTGGATGCTCTTCCTCAAGTACCTCGATGACCTGGAGGAGGAGCGCGGTATCGACGCCCAGCTCAAGGGCCAACGCCGCAAGTTCCTGATCGACAAGCCGCATCGCTGGTCGAGCTGGGCGGCTCCGAAGAAGTCAGACGGCACCTTCGACCACGACAGCGCACTGACCGGCGATGATCTGATCGACTTCGTTAACGGCGACCTGTTTCCATACCTCAAAGGCTTCACGGAGCGGGCGAGCGGGCCGGACACTATCGAGTACAAGATCGGAGCGATCTTCGGCGAGATAAAGAGCAAGTTCCAGAGCGGCTACTCGCTGCGCGACGCGCTCGAACTGATGGACGCACTTCGCTTCCGCTCACAGAAGGAGAAGCACGAGCTAAGCCACCTCTACGAGGCCAAGATCAAGAACATGGGCAACGCCGGGCGAAACGGCGGCGAGTATTACACACCGCGCCCGCTCATCCGCGCCATGGTCCAGGTCACCAAGCCGAAGATCGGCGAGACCATCTACGACGGCGCGTGCGGATCGGCCGGCTTCCTCTGCGAGTCGTACGACTACCTCCGCCATGGTAAGAAGAAGCTCACCACGAGTCAGCTCAAGAAGCTCCAGACCCGCACGTTCACCGGCAAGGAGAAGAAGTCGCTGGCCTACATCATCGGGATCATGAACATGATCCTGCACGGCATCGAAGCCCCCAACATCATCCACACGAACACACTGACTGAGAACCTCGCCGACATCCAGGAGAAGGACCGTTTCGACGTCGTCCTGGCCAATCCCCCGTTCGGCGGCAAGGAGCGCAAAGAGGTCCAGCAGAACTTCCCGATCAAGACCAGCGAGACGGCCTTCCTCTTTCTTCAGCACTTCATCAAGCGACTCAAAGCCGGCGGCCGCGGGGCGGTGGTCATCAAGAACACGTTCCTTTCCAACTCCGACAACGCCTCGAAGGCCCTGCGCCGCGAACTGCTGGAAAGCTGCAAACTCCACACGATCCTCGATTGTCCCAGTGGTACGTTTCTCGGGGCTGGCGTCAAGACGGTCGTGCTTTTCTTCGAGAAGGGTGCGCCGACCCGGAAGACCTGGTACTACCAGCTCGATCCCGGCCGAAGCCTCGGCAAGACCAACCCGCTCAACGACGACGACCTGGCTGAGTTCGTCAAGCTGCAAGCGACCTTCGCCGACTCCGAGAAGTCGTGGACGGTCAACGCGGGTGACGTGGACCAAGAGACGTTCGACCTGTCCGTCAAGAACCCGAACGCCCCGGAGGGAGACCCGATCCGCTCGCCGCAGGACATCCTGGACGAAATCGAAGCCCTGGACGCAGAATCGGCCAAGGTGCTGGCCGGGATTCGGGGGATGCTGTGACGGGTGATAGGAAGAGTAATCACCTTCCAGCGCATTGGACGCTTCCAAACCTCAAGAAGGTGGCGACGCTTTCCGGGCGCATTGGTTGGAAGGGCCTGACTGCCAAGGAGTATACGGAATCTGGCCCCCTGTTCCTTTCGGTCCACTCATTGAACTACGGCGATTGTGTTGATTTCCGTGACGCATTTCACATAAGTCAGCATCGCTATGACGAAAGCCCGGAGATTATGCTTCAGTCCGGTGACGTATTGATCTGCAAAGACGGCGCGGGCATCGGAAAAGTCGGCATCGTTGACGACCTCCCCGGACTAGCGACAATCAACTCGTCGCTCTTGCTCGTTCGGGCCGGCGCTTCCGTCAATCCAAAGTACCTCTACTACGTCCTCCTAAGTCCCTATTTCCAAAGGATCGTGCAGACGCGACTTGAAGGTGCAACTACACCACATTTGTACCAACGTGACATCAAGGAGTTCCCCGCTCGTCTCCCTCCCCTCCCCGAGCAGGAGCGGATCGTGGCGATCCTCGACGAGGCGTTCGCGGCGATCGCGACGGCGATCGCCAACGCCGAGAAGAACCTCGCCAATGCGCAGGAGTTGTTCAAGGGCTACCTGCATCTGGTATTCGCTCGCAGCACATCCTCCTGGTCCGCACGGCGACTCGGGGATGTGTGCGAGAATCTGGACAGCATGCGTGTGCCGATCACGAAGTCCAAACGAGAGGCAGGAAGTGTGCCGTACTATGGGGCGTCTGGCGTTGTTGATCATGTCGCGGACCATCTGTTCGACGAAGATCTCCTGCTTGTGTCCGAAGATGGCGCCAATCTGCTCGCTCGTACCTACCCGATTGCATTCTCAATTAGCGGAAAGGCATGGGTCAACAATCATGCCCACGTCTTGCGGTTCAAACACGCTGCCCATCAGAGGCATGTCGAATACTACCTGAACTCCATTACGCTTGAGCCGTACGTCAATGGCATGGCACAGCCGAAGCTGAATCAGAAGGCACTAAACAGCATCCCGATCCCGTGGTCCGCCCGCGTATCCGAGGTGGAGAAGGTTGTTGATTCCCTTGAAGCGACCGAAAGGGAGACCGGCGCGCTCCTGGATCTTCACCAACAGAAGCTCGCCCTCCTCGCCGAACTCAAACAATCCATCCTCCACAAAGCCTTCACCGGCGAGCTGACCGCCGGCATTGCAGCATCTGCGCCGATTCGGTCCCGCGCGGTCATCGAAGGGATCAACACGACCGATCTTCATGCGGCCGTACTGGCTATCGCGTATCGCGCGCATGAAGCGAAAGATCGGTTAAAGCACTTCGGCCATGTGAAGGGTGAGAAGATCGCTCACATGGTTGAATACCACATCGGTATCAACCTCGATCGCTCGCCGGTCAAAGATGCTGCGGGGCCCAACGACTATCCGCACCTGAAGAAAGTCGAATCGCGCGCGAAGAAGGCGGGTTTCTTCTCTGTGAGGAAACGTGACGCCCGTTACGAACTCACGCCGCTTGGTGGGTTCGATCACCTGATTGAACGTGCTTCTGAAGCGCTCGGCGACCGTCTCGATGCCGTCGAGGATCTCATCGCCCTGATGCTCCCGATGACCGCGCGGCAATCGGAGATACTCGCGACCGTGTACGCAGCATGGAACAATCTGCTCGTGGATGGGCACGACCCGGCAGACGACGCAATCGTCCGCGAAGCACGCGAGGACTGGCATCGGGAGAAGCTCAAGATTCCTCGCGGAAGGTTCTTGAAGGCGATCAAGTGGATCAGAGATAATGATCTGGCCCCCAAAGGGGTAGGCAAGAAGGTGGGCAAACGGAGGCGGTCGCGTGAGTGACAAGGGCTGTGACAATCCACCCGAGCCGCCGCGCTTGGAGATGATCGTCTACCAGACAGCCGACGGCCGGACCCGCGTCGAATGCCGGTTCGCCGGCGAGTTGATCGCTGAGCCCAAAGCTGCCGACCAGGCCCTCGCGGAGGTGGCTTCATGAACATGGAGGAGCTGCTGCCGCGATGGTTGACCGTTCCTGTCGAAACGGAACAGCTTGAATTCAAGGAAGCCAAACAGCAGTTCGATACGACCAAGCTATTGCGGTATTGCGTCGCTCTAGCCAACGAAGGTGGCGGCCACCTGGTGCTTGGCGTGAGCAGCAAACCGCCTCGCCGAGTGGTCGGGACCCGAGCCTTCCCATCAGAGCAGGCCATGAACGACATCAAGGCTCGCATTGTTGACAAGCTGCACGTGCGGGTGGACATCCACGAAGTGAACCACGCTGGCGGTCGGGTGTTGGTCTTCGCGATTCCCTCCCGCCCGGTTGGTCAGGCCGTTCACTTCGATGGTGCGTACCTGATGCGGGCGGGTGAAGATCTGGTGGCAATGACGCCCGACATGCTGAAACGAGTCTTTGCCGAAGGCGAGCAGGATTGGTTTTCGCGGGCTGCCAGACCGGACGCGAGCCCCGACGATGTGATTGCCCTGCTGGATACGCAAACCTACTTTGAGCTGCTGGATCTACCCTATCCGACCAGTCGCGATGGTGTACTGGAACGGCTGGAATCAGAAGGCTTCATCAGTCGGACGGCTCTTGGCTGGAAGATCACTAACCTGGCCGCAATCTTGCTGGCGAAGCGGCTTGACGCGTTTTCACCGGCGCTGGCGCGCAAGGCTCCGCGCTTCGTCATCTACGAAGGCAGCAGCAAGCTGAGAACGCGCGAGGACCTGCCGGGAACAAAGGGCTATGCGGTGGGCTTCAAGGGTTTGGTGGATTTCGTGCATTCATCGGCACCGCAGAACCGCTTCGTTGAAGAGGCTGTGCGCGAGGAAGTGAAGATGTTCCCGAAGCAAGCCCTACGTGAGCTAGTTGCCAATGCCCTGATTCATCAGGACTTCCAGGAAGCGGGCAGCTCCGTGATGATCGAAATGTACTCGGATCGGGTAGAGATCTCGAATCCTGGCACGCCGTCCATCAGCGTGGAGCGGTTCATCGACGAGTATCGTTCCCGGAACGAACGGCTGGCTGACGTGATGCGGCGTTTCGGCATCTGCGAAGAAAAGGGCAGCGGTGTCGATAAGGTCGTCGATGCGGCAGAGGTTTTTCAGCTCCCGGCGCCGGACTTCCGTGCTGGAGAAGCGCGAACCACGGCCGTCCTGTTCGCACATCGGGATTTTTCTGACATGAGCAGGGCGGATCGGACGCGGGCCTGCTACCAGCACTGTTGCCTGCTGCGTGTGAGCAATCGACGCATGTCAAACCAGACTCTCCGGGACCGCTTTCGCTTGGACGAGTCGAAGACCGCAACGGTGTCCTTGGTTATCGGAGCCTCCAAGGAAGCGGGATTGATCAAACTGGATGATTCAGGGTCGACCTCCACCCGGTATGCGCGTTATCTTCCGTTTTGGGCATGAGGCGTGCTTTAATGCAAGCCGCAGAAGCCGGCAGCATGGCTCGTAAGTCAATGCTAAACAAGAACTTATGTGCTTTAGAGCAAACCTCGGACCGAGCAGATGAACGAAGCTGAAACCAGAGCCGAACTCATCGATCCTGCCATCAGGGACGCGGGCTGGGGTGTGGTCGAGGGAAGCCGCGTGCGGCGGGAGGTTATCTCGCTCGGTCGCCTCCAGGGCGCGGGCGTACGAGCCAAGCAGGACATTGCCGACTACGTGCTCGTCTACAGGAATCAAAAACTTGCGGTGATCGAAGCCAAGCGAGAGGACGCGCCCGACACCGAAGGGCTCGGTCAGGCGAAGAAATACGCGGAGAAGCTGCAAGCCCGCTTCGCCTTTTCGACCAACGGCCACGGTATCTACCGCGTGGATATGCAGACCGGCGGGGAGGGGTACGTCGATCGGTATCCAACGCCGGACGAGATGTGGGACGCGGCATTCGGCGAGAGTGAGGCTCAGGAACGATATTGGCGGATTCGTTTTTCAGCCGTACCCTTCGAGGACAGGGGTGGCCAGTGGCAGGCCCGCTACTACCAGCACAACGCCATCACCAACGCCCTGGATTCCCTCGCCAGAGGAACGGATCGCATCCTGCTCACCCTTGCGACGGGTACGGGCAAGACCGCGATCGCCTTCCAGATCGCCTGGAAACTCTTCCACAGTCGCTGGAACCTGACCGACTGGCGCGGCGGTCTCGAAGAGGGGCAAGAACCGAGCCGCCGGCCTCGCATCCTGTTCCTTGCTGACCGCAACATCCTGGCCGACCAGGCTTTCAACGCCTTCAGCGCGTTCCCCGAGGATGCCCTCGTGCGAATCGCGCCGGATGTGATCCGCAAGAAAGGTCGCGTGCCCAAGAACGGGAGCGTCTTTTTCACGATCTTCCAAACCTTCATGAGCGGGCGCGATGAGGACGGCCACCCCAAGCCGAGCTTCGGCGATTACCCGCCGGACTTCTTCGACTTCATCGTGATCGATGAGTGCCACCGCGGCGGTGCGAACGACGAGAGCAACTGGCGCGCCATCATGGAGTACTTCGCGCCGGCTGTGCAGCTCGGCCTGACGGCCACCCCGAAGCGCACCAATAACGCCGACACCTACGCCTATTTCGGCGATCCGGTGTACGTGTACTCGCTCAGGGAAGGGATCAACGACGGCTTCCTGACGCCGTTCAAGGTCAAGCAGATCGCCACGACAATTGACGACTACATCTACACGTCGGACGATAACGTGATCGAGGGCGAAATCGAGGAGGGTAAGCGATACACCGAGCCCGACTTCAACAAGATCATCGAGATCAAGGAGCGGGAGAAGAAGCGCGTCGAGATCTTCATGGAGGATGTCGATCAGCGGCAGAAGACGCTGGTGTTCTGCGCGACGCAGGACCATGCCCTCGCGGTCCGTGACCTCATCAACCAGATCAAGACGGGCGCCGACCCTAACTATTGCGTCCGCGTGACGGCGAACGACGGAGAGCTTGGCGAGCAGTTCCTGCGCGTCTTCCAGGATAACGAGAAGACCATCCCGACGATCCTGACGACCTCGCAGAAGCTCTCAACCGGCGTCGATGCCCGCAACGTGCGGAACATCGTGCTGATGCGGCCGATCAACTCGATGATCGAGTTCAAGCAGATCATCGGCCGCGGGACCCGGCTCTTCGACGGCAAGGACTATTTCACGATTTACGATTTTGTGGAGGCTTACAAGCACTTCAACGACCCGGAGTGGGATGGCGACCCGGTGGAGCCGGAAACCTGCCCGGACTGCGGCTGCTCCCCCTGCTGTTGTGTGAAGCCTCCACCGGATCCCTGCCCGGTCTGCGGCAAGCGGCCTTGCGAATGCGAGAAAGAGCCTTGCCCGAAGTGCGGTCAACGACCGTGCGTGTGCAAGAAGAAAGCGAAAGTGAAGGTGAAGCTGGCGGATGGCAAGGAACGGACCATCCAGCACATGATGGCCACGTCGTTCTGGAGCCCCGATGGCAAGCCGATGTCCGCAGCCCAGTTTATCGAGCGGCTCTTCGGCGATCTGCCGGCGTTCTTCAAAGATGAGGAGGAGCTGCGGAATCTCTGGGGCAGGCCGGACACGCGCCGGAAGCTGCTCGACGGCCTGGCCGAGAAAGGTTACGGCGATGACCAGCTCGCCGAGTTGAGACGGATGATCGATGCCGACAAGAGCGATCTCTACGACGTGCTGGCCTATATCGCCTTTGCCCGGCCGCCCATCAGCCGCGAAGAGCGGGTGAACACGCATAAGAGCCTCATCTTCGCTCACTACGGGAACAAGCAGCAAGAGTTTCTGGACTTCGTCCTTGATCACTACGTCAAGCAAGGTGTTGGAGAACTCGACGAGCAGAAGCTACCCAATCTTCTTGAACTGAAGTACGACGCTTTCGCCGACGCCGTCGCGGTGCTGGGGGATGTGGACGAGATACGCGAGGCGTTCATCGGTTTTCAGAAACACCTGTACGCACAGCATGCGGTGGCTTGACCGAATGGGTGGCCGCCGCCGCGGCCCGGTGACTTGGTGCAATGTCCGAACAGCACGTCAACCAGGAGCACATAATCGTCGCCCCGCGTGGGCGTCGAGAGCCACTCCAGCGCGGCGACATCTTCACCTGCCTGGCACTCAAAGACCTGAAAGATGCGATCGTAATCCTCGGTGTGGCGGTGGGGTCAGTTGAGGTTCCACAGCCCGACGTTTGGGCAAAGTCGGAGAAGCTTCAATCGGACCGGGTACACTACGCGCTGGACAGCTACCGAGCCGTTCAGGAGGAACTTGTAGCCTACTCGATGGCCGGTAAGCCCGCTGTGGTCCAGCAGGCCAAGCAGCTCCTCGAAGGGCTCTTGCACCTCCGGGAGGACATTGACCGGCATACAACCTCCTTCCGGGATGGCCCCGGCGACTTGCACCGGCAGATCGACGGTCCTGCCGATGCGGAGGTTTTGACGGAATCGCGGAAACGGATGTGGGAGTCACACCGATCGTTCCTGCGGGCGATCACTACGGTCTGGTCGAAAGAAGAACGCCCGCCCATGCTCGTCAGTGTCAAAGACAAGATACGACGAGTGAACGCGGGGCCGCAGACTCGCCGACTGATCGAGGAGCAGGTGGTAGCCCCTTCCGAGAAGGCTGAATCCCCGCCGCGTACTCCCGACACAGAAGCCGGTGTTTCCACGGCTGAGTTGACCGAGGCTGTTACGGCCGGAATGGAAGCTCTGACGAAAGAAGTTTGTGACGCGGTCCGAGCAAGCTCTGCTGACCGAGTCGTCGGGAAGCTCACAGAGGCGGCGAAGGCAGGGGAGGAATCAGCTCAAACCGACCCCCACGCCCCGTACTTCCCCGCCCGGGCGTTTGTGTCGCTCACCGCTGGCTCCCTTGCCAAGGCAGCAGAGCGGGGGCACATCGAACGGAAACGCAAGAGCGACAGGGGACAATGGAAATACAGTTGGCCGGACGCCCATGCGCAATGGCCCGATCACGTCCCCAAAGACCCACCTGACCCCAGCATCGCCCAAAAGAAGTAGGCGGACAAACCCGGACAAACCGCGACAATCTTGACGAAGTTGGACACGCTTTGACTGCCGACTATGTGCGGGCCGATACTCGCCTGCATGGACGCACACCGTTTACTCCGTCCGCGCGAGCTGGACCACCGCCTTGGGTTTCCTCAAGGCCGGTCGGCTCGACTCGCGCGTAAAGGTCTGATTCCCCACATTGCTCTGCCCGAGGAAGAAATCCGTTTTGACCCCGACGTTATCGATCGCTGGCTACGCCAGCAGTCTAACGCCACAGGAGAGGGCAGGTGAAGGCTACAAATTGGAAATCAGTCACACACCAACACCGCTGCCCGATCTGCGGCAAAGACACATGGTGTGGCCGCAAGGTGGATGGCGACGCGGTCCGCTGCATGCGAAACACTGAAGCCCCGCCCGGGTGGAGGCTCGTCAAAGTGTGCCAGGACGGCGGCACTGTATTCGCTCCCGAAAACGGCCGGGCACCGGCGTCAACCACTTCGCCCCCGAGGCAGCAATCAGGAAAACCCGCTCGGGATTGGCAGGCCGAGGCGGAGCGCTACGAACAAGCACTCACAACCGAGAAGCTGGTCGAACTCGCCGAGCAGCTCGGGGCGCGAGCGGATGCACTACGGGCGATCGACATCGGATGGCGGGGCCAGGATTCCACCTGGACTTCCCCCGAAGTGAACGCCGGTGGCCAAGTCGTTGGGATCAATCGCCGCTACGGTAACGGCTCCCAGAAGATGATCCACGGGGGCCATCGCGGTGTGATCGTTCCCGAGGGCTTCGCCGATTTGCCCGACCCAGTGCTCATCGTCGAGGGTGCCAGCGATGTGGCGGCCGCCCGGACGATGGGATTGACTGCGATTGGCCGATCGAGCAATCGCAGCTCGAAGTACCTGGCCGAGATGTTCGCCAGCCGCGACGTGATTGTCGTCGGCGAGAATGACCAGAAGCCCGATGGCAATTGGCCTGGGCATGAGGGGGCCGTCGTCGTCGCCAAGTCGCTCGCCCGTACATGGGGAAAGCCGGTCCGCTGGGTTCTTCCCCCAGGGGAGGCAAAGGATATCCGAGGCTGGCTAAATGATCGCGGTGTCGATCTTAACGACCGAGACGCCCTAGCCGAAGCTGGAAGGGAGCTGCTCGCTATGCTCGAAGCCAATGTGGCCACCATCAGCATCGGGCAGAATGACGACGACGATCTCAAAGAAGCTCCGAGCAAGAACCAGGCGACCATAATCATCGAACTCGTCGAAGCGAGCGGCGCCGAGCTATTCCATGACCCCGACCGGCAGGCTTGGGCGACCATCCGGGTAGGGGATCACCGAGAGACACACCGCGTCAGCTCGAAGGGATTCAGGATTTGGTGCCAGGGTCTTTACTACGACGCCCGAGGGCGGGCTGCCGGGAGTCAGGGGTTGCAGGACGCGCTTGGAGCGCTCACCGCGAAAGCTGTCTTTAAGGGTGCCGAGCACAAGGTCTATGTGCGTTTGGCCGAGTGTGCCGGTCGCATCTACCTGGACCTTGCCGATGCGCAGTGGCGTGCCGTTGAGGTGACACCCGAGGGCTGGCGTGTGATCGCCGATCCTCCGGTCAAGTTCGCCCGCCGACGCGGCATGTTACCGCTTCCGATGCCTATCTCGGGTGGGAGCATTGACGAGCTGCGTCCGTTTATCAACGTACCCGATGACGAGGCGTGGCTCCTGCTCGTTGGCTGGGTGGTCGCGGCACTCAGACCCGTGGGACCGTACCCTGTTCTGCAAGCCGGTGGCGAGCAAGGCTGTGCGAAATCTACACTTTGTCGAATGGTTCGAGCGCTTGTCGACCCGAACTCGGCCCCGCTCCGTCGCCCACCGAAGACCGATCACGATCTTATGATCGCGGCCGCGAATGGGTGGGTTATCGCCATGGACAATCTGAGCCTCATCACTCCGGCGCTGTCCGACGCAATTTGCTCGCTTGCAACTGGTGGCGGATTGGCGACCAGGGAACTCTACAGCGACGACGAGGAAATGATTTTCGATGCGATGCGGCCGGTCATGGTGAACGGTATCGACGACTTGGCGTCGCGTCCGGACCTTCTCGACCGGACCGTTTCTTTGTGGCTGCCAACCATCTGCGATGTAGATCGGCTTGAGGAGGCGGAGCTGTGGCCGGCGTTTGAGAGAGCCCGGCCTCGAATCCTTGGCGCCTTGCTCGATGCCATGAGCGCGGCGATGCGGAACCTGCCCAGCGTCAAGCTGGCCTGCAGGCCGCGTATGGCCGACTTTGCGGCGTGGGTAACGGCGGCCGAGCCTGTGCTCGGGTGGGACAGCGGAGCGTTCCTGGCTGCGTACATGGGCAACCGCGAGAACGCCAACGAGACGGCGATCGAGGCCTCGCCGGTGGGACCGGCGATCAAGGGCCTCATGCACTCACGCGATCACTGGCAGGGTACGGCCCGCGAGTTGCTCGCCAAGTTGGAGGATCACCACGCCGATGAGAAGACCCGCCGCCGAAGGGATTGGCCAGGCAACCCGAGGGCGATGGGGGCGGCCCTCCGCCGGATCGCCCCGAACCTTCGGAACGCCGAGATCGGCGTCACGTTCTACCCCCGGCAAGGAAAACGCAAGCGAGCCGAGGTCCGACTAGAATGGGTAGGGGAGCAAAGCGTCACAAGCGCCGCAAGCGCCGCCAACCCACCTGACGGGCCCGAGAACGCAGATTCGAGGCGGCGCATTGCCGACCGGGGCGGCGCTTCTATGGGTCCACCCGATATGAGAAGCGCCGCCGACGCGCCGCCCGAAAACGGCGATTCCGGCTCAGAATCGCAGGTGGCGGCGCATGCGGCGCATGCGGACCGTCTCCCCCCTACCCATTCTAGTGAGGACCCGGCCCCTCGGCCGTTGCCGGCTGAGGTCAACGCTCCAGCGTCGCAACATCGAGACAAGTGGGGCAACCTATGACCGCCGTGCAGCTCATCCAGAAGGTGCGTCGCCAGGGCATCGAGCTGAAGGCAGCGGGCAATCGAATCCGCTACCGCCCGCCGGACGCCCTCACCGAGAATCTCCGGGCAGAGTTGCGGGCCCGGAAAGAAGACGTGCTCAAGGTCCTTCGATCGGAGGTCGGGGCGGCACGGTGGAATCCACTCGTCCCCGAAGGCTGGACGGCCTCGGCCTGGCACGGGCGGCTCATCTACATGGCCCGAATCTGCATGCACGCCGATCGGGGCGAGGAGCTGAAACAGTGGGCCGATGCCGTACGGCAGGCGCACGGGCTTAGCACGGAGGTTGACGAATGAAAACACCCATGGACGCGAAAGCCCCAGCCGGCCCGATGTTGTTGACGACAATCGACGCAGCGAAGATGTTAGCGATCAGCCCGAGGTCGTTGTGGACGCTCACCCGGGCCGGCACTATCTGCTGTATTCGGCTGGGGCGAAGCGTGAGGTACGACCCTCAAGACCTGCGCAAATTCATCGACGCACAAAAAGGGACTTGACTTGATATCTGTCGTCGGATATACTTGGGGTATGAATGCTGATCTGATGGAGCTTGCCCGGACGGCTGTGCAGCGGAGCAACCTGTCCATGTACGAGGTTGCCAAGCGGGCGCGGTTGTCGTATTCCAGGATTCACGACCTGATGAGTGGACGTACGACCAAGGCGAGGGGCGACGTACTGGGCAAGATCATCGAGGCGTGCGGCTTCGGTTTGGAGCTTCGGCGTCAGGGGAAGAAAGGGAAGGTGATCTGATGGCGTCCATCACCCGCGAGACAAATGGTCGCAAGACGATCCAGTTCGTCGGCGCAGACAAGCGGCGTCGCAGTATCCGGCTCGGTAGGGCGTCTCTTCGAGTAGCCGAAGCGGTGAAGGTCCGCGTCGAGCATCTAGTTGCCGCCAGCATCACCGGCCACGCGGTGGACGCCGAGACAGGCCGATGGGTCGCCGACCTGGACGACGTACTCCGTGACAAGCTGGCAGCCGTAGGACTGGTGGCCAAGCGTGAGGCGGCGACGCTGGCGACGTTCATCGACGGCTACATTAGGACTCGCAGCGACGTGAAGCCTGGCACGGTGATCGTGTATGGGCAGACTCGACGAAATCTCGTCGAGCATTTCGGCTCCGACAAACTGCTGCGCGACGTTAGCCCTGGGAATGGGGATGAATGGCGGTTGAGCCTGATCCAACAGGGGCTGGCAAACGCCACAGTTTCCCGGCGGTGTGGAATCGCCAAGCAGTTCTTCCGGGCCGCCCTGCGTCTGCGGTTGATCACATCCAATCCGTTTGCCGATCTAACCGCGACTGCCCAAGCGAACCCCGATCGCGAGTACTTCATTACGCGGGAAGAGGCCGAGAAGGTTCTGGAGGCCTGCCCTGACGCTCAGTGGCGGCTGCTGTTCGCGCTCAGCCGCTTCGGGGGGCTCCGATGCCCCTCAGAGCACCTGGCCCTACGCTGGGAGGATGTGGACTGGGAACATGGCCGGCTTACAGTCCGCAGCTCGAAGACCGAGCATCATCCCGGGGGGGGTCTCGTCAGATTCCCTTGTTCCCGGAACTGTTGCCCTACCTCCGAGAAATCTTCGAGCAAGCGGAGCCCGGCACCGAGCACGTGATCACCCGTTATCGCAACGCGAACGCGAACCTTCGGACTCAGCTACAGCGAATCATAAAGCGTGCGGGGTTAAAGTCCTGGCTGAGGTTGTTTCAGAACCTGAGGGCGACCCGCGAGACCGAGTTGGCCGAGGAGTGGCCGATGCACGTCGTGGTCCAGTGGATTGGGAACTCCGAGGCGGTAGCCACCAAGCACTACCTGCAGGTCACCGACGAGCACTTCGAGCGAGCCTCAGCATCGGAGGCGGTGCAGAATCCGGTGCAGCAACCCGCCGCTACGTCTCGCACGCCGCCGCAAGCCGAGACCGCCGAGAGCGAGAAACCCTATGTTTGCAGCTCTTTGCGAGATAGTGCGACTCCATGCGAACCCATGGAAACCTCCCTACTGGGCCTGGCAGGATTCGAACCTGCGACCAATCGATTATGAGTCGACATTTGGGAGCAGTGCCGAAGGGTGGCACTCGCTTACGGGGCGTTAAACGCGGTTTCGCGTGGGTTGGCGTGCGTTCATACGGGCTGGCTTGTATTCGCGCCTGCCCGAATCCTGCCCGCGAAGTCCTGGGCAGAGTGCTCGGCCGGACCGTTGACACCCTCCCGAAAACTCTCAGACCCCCCCTAGACCTACCCGCCAAACCCGCCATAGGTTGTTCGCTTACAGGACACCAGCCCGCAGGCAGGCACGGGTGGGTTGTAGCTTGGAGCCGAGCGAATGAGCGTCGAGACCTATCGAGTCGTGGGGGCTGCCCGGCTGAGTGAGATCGTTGCGCGGGAACGTGCAAAGGACCCGGACGGGATGATCTCGATCGAGGACTTGGGGAACAGCGAATACCGGATCGAGGTCGAGGCAAGCGCGGACAAGGACGGCGTGGAGGTGAAGACGTGAACCGAGTCGCTGCCACATTGCGGCTGATCTGTTCTGCCCCCCAAGGACTCCAGCACCACAAGAGTGCCAAAGGGGTGGCATAGTGGCAGTATTGCGAGTGCCAAAAAGTGCGTTTAAAGGCCAAAAAGGGGCATTATGAGCGCCGTGAGCGTCAAAAAAGGTGCGTTTAAAGGCCAAAAAGGGCTTAAAGTGTTACTGGGTCCTTACAAGTGGGGGGAGGGGCGGGCTTCGCCGAAGTGATGGTGGGATTTTTGCGAATGCGATGGTCATTTGTGGGGTGGGGCTGGACGTTCCGTTCCGCCACTTGTGTTAGGAGCTGAATTCATGGGCAAAGCGAAATGCCGGATAACCGAAACCGAGCTGAAGGGGCTATCTGTCGCCCAGGAAATCGCGGTGCTGAAGCGCTTGAGCCAGGGGGCCGCGGCGTGGCTGTTGGACGTCACCAGTCGCACGATCCGGGATCACTCGGGCATCCCGCGGGCGGTCGACGATTCCTACGACGGGCAGGCCCTGCTGACCTGGGCTCGCAGTCGGCAGAAAGCGGCCAAGCTACGCGACGACGAGATCGAGCGGCTGCAACTCATCCTCGATTTGATGAGCCAGTGCGAGGGCGACGAGGTGTTCGAGATCACCATGGTTGACACGCTCCGGGCGCTTCAAGAGGCGCACGGCCAGGCCGGCCTTGTGGTCTTCGCGGAGATGTTTGTCCGCTACCACGGCGAATTCGCAGACCGAAACCGGAGTCGTCCAGGGATGGCGGAAATGACGTTTGCGGAATGGGAGGGAAGCGCGGCATCGCGGTGGCGACAAGAGCAGGAGAGCTGGGCAACCTCAAAGCTGAGGGTCTGCATGGTGTGTGAAACCTGCCGGAAGTTAAGGCGTGGCAGCCAGTGGATCAAGGCGGATCCCCCCGTGGGGCATCACTCACTACGGGCGCTGTGTCCCAAGTGCGAAGCGAAATGACTCACCGCTTGGAAAAGGTCGACGGCCCGGAATGTCGAGCGTGCGGCTGCCAGGACAGCGTCGCCCTGCGGTCCTTCAGCCGGTGGGGGAAGGCCCACGAGCAACGGCGGTGCAGTTACTGCGGGCTCGTCTGGTCCGTCGCGGTCGCTGTCGACTCAACCGCTGGGGATCCGTCCGAGCACCAAGGGGTGGTCTTTCGTCACGGAAAGACCAAGTGCCCGAAGTGTCAATCGACCAGCACGCCGGTAACGAGCACACGGACTCCGGTTCGGCACCACAGGTGTCGGGATTGCGGGGAGCGGTTCAAGAGCGTGGAAGGCTGACGAGGTGCCATGGACGGCAGCACGGATCTAGCATCAATGCGGAATGATCTGGCGACTGCGACCGCGGCGCTGGACCGAATCACCCGTGGTGTGGCCGCTCTGGCGCGGCGGGACAAAGCCCGCGGGTTGGTGCTGGATGAACACACGTACAGCGTCTCTCATGCCGGCCGGAGTGTCCGCTTGGGCAATTGGCTGGCGTATCGACTTCTCACATGCCTGACAAGGCGTCTTGGTTGGTACACCGAATTGAGCGGGTTCAAGGCTGTGTGGGGCGATCCTCCTGAGCCCGCGGCGGTCCACGCGGCGGTCTGTAGACTCCGTAAGACACTCCGCAAGACTGGGCTGAAGCAGCTCGCTACCGCGATCGAGGCCGGTCGCGGCTGCGCGTATCGCATAAATCCGGAAAAACTTTGAGGTGTCAGCGGGATGTAAGCCGCCTTTCGTAAGCTGAAGATGGCGAAAGGGGAGCGACCAGTATGGCGACGAAGGAAGATGCGAACAAAGCAGACGGCTGCGACGTCGGGGCGGCGATCGACGGGGTGCTTTCGGAGATGGGGTTGGAAACTGAACTCCGGCGACTGCGGGACGAAGGCCAAGCTGGTTTTTTCCAGGGGGCTGAGCGGTACGGGCGGATCGGTATGCCGCCGATCACAAGTGGATTGACCCTGTTGTCAACGCGGGACGGTAGTCACGAAACATAGGAGCAGATCAAATGAACGGACTTCTCGAACGACTGAAATCCTCCCGCGCGGCGGCGGGTGAGCTGAAGGCCACGAGCCGGACCGATCTTTGGTCAGCGTACCGGAAGGCGATTCTCGCTGAGGATCCGGAAGGGGCGATCAGCTACGCGACGAAGCTTGGATTGAGCAACGGTGCCGGGACCCCTGAGGCGATCGCTGGGCGGATTGAGCTGCACGAGATTGTTTTGTCGGAGGCTTCAAGGCTTGAGAGGGAAGCAGCCGACGTTCCCGAGCTCGAAGCGAAGCGATCGACTGCAGCGGCGAAGGTGAACGCCGCGCGCAAGGAGCTTGAGACGGCCCGAAAGAACCTCGCCGCGGCCGCCGATGCGCACCAGCAAATCGAGGACAAGCTGGCGGTTGGCCGGGAGGCCGGGGCTAGCCTGCGATTGGCTGAGAAACAATACAGCGGGCTTCTAACTGCGCGCGACAGCCGGCCGGCCGAGGATGTGATGCGCACGGCCCCGACCGGGTTGGTTCAATCAAAACGCAATGAGTTGGGAATCGGCCTACAAGCCGACTGAAAAAGTGCGTCTTCGTGGTTTGATAGTTCTCCTGCAAATCGCGAATTTTCCAGCCCGAGGCGCCCCGCCCGTGTCATCGCTTCCGGGCGGGGCTGCCGGGGTGGAATGGAAGGATTGACGATGCCTGTGATTCTGGAACGTAGAGCACAGTTGACCACGCGCTCGTTTTGCACGCGGGCAGAGACTCTTGACGAGTCGACCCGCAGCGTAGAAGCAGTGCTCGCGACGGAGAACCCTCAGCGGGGCGAGTTTGTTCGGTGGGCTACCGCACGATTGACTACGTGGACATCCCCGCCGGTCGAACACAAACGGTGGAGGGGCGATCGTACGAGGCGGGGAAGAAACGAACGCTGAGAATCACCACTCGCTGGCGTATCCGCGAAGGGTCACTTGTGCCACCGGGGCCGATGAAGCAGCGAAAACAAGGGAACCTGCCGACGTGCAGGTCAAACATAGGAGTAAAGCAATGTATGACCATGGAACAAGAGCCCCCGTGATCCATCGCGGCGGCGCACCGAGCATCGAAGCACTTGCGGCTGGCCTCATTCACAGGGCTGGCCTGGACCCGCTTGCGGCCTATCGCAGAGCTTCGCAAACCGCGAAAAATAAACAGGAATTGTACGCTGAGCGTGGCTACGCTTACCGCGATCTGTCGCTCAGCGACTATGTTCGGGAGACGCTTCGCGCGGTTGGCCGTACGCCGACGGATAACCGGCTCGATAACTTGCGGGCCGCGGCATCCACGGGCCAGCTCGCCAACGTGTTCACGGGCGTAGTCGGGGCTCAATTGATCAGCTCGTACGAAGAGACCCTGGATACAACGTCGCGCTGGACCCGAACGGCTGACGTAACGGACTTCAAGACGCAAGAGCGCGTCCGAATGGGCAAGGCCGGGAGCCTCGAGCAGCTCCCCCGCGGAGACACCGCAAAGCACGCAACACGCGGCGACTCCAAAGAGGAGTACAAGGTCGTTCGCTATGCCAAGCAATTCGCCATCGATGAGCAGGATATCATCGATGACAACCTCAACGCCCTGCTGGATATGCCGGACGAAATGGGGCGCGCTGCCGGTCGACTGCGGCCGGACCTGGTGTACGCGATCCTTCTGGCGAACGACGCTCTCGGGGCGGACAGCGTTGTCCTGTTCCACGCGGCGACGCACGGCAACTTGGACACGGGCGCGGGACTGGCGAAAGACACGCTGGAGGCGGCTATCGCTGCGATGAGCACGCAGTCGGAAGACGGCGTGCCGCTCAATCTGTTCGCAAAAACATTGCTGGTTCCGCATGGACTGCGCATCACCGCCAAAGAACTGATTCGCAGTCAGACGCTCGTGGTGGCTGGTTCCACGAACGTAGTTCGCGGGGACTTCAACGCCCTCAGCGATGAGGATCTGGTCGTGGTCTCGGACTCGCGCTTGGACAACGGTGTCACCGACCCGGCGACGGGAACAGTGCACTCCGGAAGCGCCACGACCTGGTTCATGGCTGCCCTCGAGGGCCGCCACACGATCGAGGTGGGTTATCTGCAAGGGACGAATCGGCAGCCGACCATCCGAGGCTACACCCTTGACCGTGGACAGTACGGGGTGGGGTGGGATGTGAAGTTGGACATCGGCGCGAAGGCGCTCGACTACCGCGGGCTGCACAAGTCGACCACGTGATCGGAGGGAACGTTGGCGTTTTGCGTTTGCAGAGAATGCGGCGACGCGGTGGCCCGGCTCACCCAGCTCGACGAAATAGGGCGGTGCTCGGGCTGCAAGACTGATCCGACGAAAAGGCCGGTCGGTTGGTCCCCCCCGTGGTGGACTGCTCGCCGGTCGGCTGAGCTGTTCCGGTGCTTGGCTGCCGTCACGGCCTTGGGGTGCGCGGTCGGTTTTCTGGTCGCACCGGACAGCACCACGCGGTTGGCCTGGGCGGTCTGGGGTGCCGCGACAACCTGGCTGGGATTTCGGAAATGAGGCTTGCTTCGGCAACGGGTAGGAGCAACAGGAATGAGGACAGCTACCACCCCAACCTGCTGACCACGGACATCACGGCACTCTATATCACCAACGCGAGCGGGAACGCGGCAACGTTCTACCTGGAGTGCGTATACGATCCGACGCCGTAGAGGCGGTCAGCTACTGGTCCCTGCGCGAGCGATCCAGCCCCCGGGCCCGAGGCCGGGCCCACCGGTGAATCCACACCTTGACGACCAAACTGCGGGCACGCCGCGTTTGGTGTGGGAACCGCTCGTCCGAGGGTCTTTGCCGGCGGCATGAGGACGAGGCCCGTGCCTGGGCGGGCTTCCGGGCGGTTGCTGTCGTGCTACTGAACGACCCTGCCGGTGCTCGGCGGACGGGCGAGCTGCTCGTCGAAGTGGTCACCGGCCGGCCCCGCTGAACGGGGTGGCGACGAAAGAAGCCTTTCTGCGGTGTGTCGGGTCGGGGTGAGGGGGTTTCCTGCCTGTGAATTCCCCACGTGATTCGTTACAATACTGGCCGTCGTTTCTTCTCACAATCGCAGGTCACTTTTTGGAGGGCATGAGAATGGCACGTTCAATCGGTATCGGAGCGGTCGTCTTGTTGTCGGCAGGGGTGGCGTGGTGTGGACAGGCTCGGGCGGAGGTGACGATCGAGACCGTGCCTGTCGGCAACCCTGGCAACCCCGACGACACGCACGGCGACGGGTACGGCGGTGTCGACTACTTCTACAACATCGGCAAGTTCGAGGTGACCGCCGGGCAGTACGCGGAGTTCCTCAACGCGGTGGCGACCATAGAGGACACCTACGGGCTGTACAACACGGACATGTGGGCGGATGACCGCGGCTGTAAGATTCGGCGGACAGGCAATCCGGGCAGTTATTCCTATCTCGTGGACGAGGACGGCGACGGGGTGGAGGATGCTGACTGGGTCGACCGCCCGGTGAACCGGGTCTCTTGGGGCGACGCGACGCGGTTCGCCAACTGGCTCCATAACGGGCAGCCCACGGGTGCTCAGGATCTGAGCACCACGGAAGACGGGTCGTACTTCCTCGACGGCGCGATGAGCAGCACCGCACTGTTGCTCATTGAGCGTGAACCGGACGCCACGTGGGTGATTCCGTCGGAGGACGAGTGGTACAAGGCGGCGTATCACTACAACGACGGGGTCACGGGCAACTATTACGATTTTCCGGCAGGCAGCGGTAGCGTGCCCGGCTACATCGGTGACGGTGAATCCATACCGGATCCGGACCCGGGCAACTACGCCACATACGACGGCGACGGCGGAGACGATGGCATCGGCAGCCCGTATTACCGAACGGAGGTCGGCGAGCACGAGAACTCAGACAGCCCGTACGGGACGTTCGACCAGGGTGGAAACGTATGGGAGTGGAACGAGGCGGTGGTAATTGTCCAGCACCGTGGCGTGCGTGGCGGGCAGTTTGCCAGCGGCGCGTCCAGTGCCCTTTCTGCGGGTAACCGCAGCCAGCACTACGCGACGGACGAGGGCAGAGGCATAGGCTTTCGTGTCTCCACCGTCGGCGAGCCTGGACCCATCCCCACCGTCTCCGAGTGGGGTTTGATTGCACTGACGCTGCTTCTGCTGACGGGCATGGCGATCAAGTTCCGTCGGACCCAACGCCAAGCGGCGTAGGCTGCCGGCCCCACATGGATCGTCGTCGTGGTGACCGCGGGCGGGTGCGTGGTCGAATTCGCGGATGGGACCGTTCGGCGGTACTCCACGCTTCAGCTTTTCTTGGTTGACGCTACGATAACCGCGAACGAAATCGAAGCCGTGGCCAAGCGGGGCCAGCTCGTCTTCGATGACGAGGTGCTCTGTAACTGACCCCACCCCATTTCTGAATCTTTCATAAGCGCGAACAACAACCGAACGCAGCCGAGGGCTCGGCAGAAGCCACTTCCCGGCGGTCTCGCTACCGCTGTGGCGATTCCGCGGGCGGGGTGGGCTTGTGGGACCCCGGAGAGCGCCACGGGGCGTTCTGGGGCTTCCGCGACCCGCGAGGGCAATCGGGATGAGGGCTTTATCTACCTTTGTAAGAGTCCCTAATAGAACTAAGCAGCGTCCTGCCGTGGGGGCACTCGCCATCTCCCATGAGCGCAACGACCTCCTGCCCCTGGAGCAGCGGTTGAACGCGTTTCTCTATGAACTGCGTGATGCGCCAACTTGCTTGGGCTGCGTTCTTGTGCCTGTAATCCTGCACCTTGGTATCTGCTGATGCCCGCACGACAATCCGAATGCCGTCCTGGGCCCACACTTTGTCTTCCAGTTCTTGTACTGTCATGGCCATGGTCGTCTCTCCTCCTCATTGCGAACAACAATCAGCTTGATCCGCAAAACACGCGGAACCTTGGTTTTCTGTCCGTATAACACATCTCTGCATGGCCCGCCAGCGACCTTCTAGCCTCCTCAGCAACCGCCCTTTCTCTAACCTCCAGCTCGGCGTGCCACACTCGGGCCCCGGTTCCTGCGGCTGGATGCGGTAGGGTCCGGAGTGTGGGGCCCTGCATGTTGGGCGAGTCGCACGCGGCCGAGGAGCCCCGCACTTTGGCGGTTGTGCGGCCTTCCACACTCTGTCCGGGGCGTAGAATCGACGCGACGCCCCGCTCTGGTACTCTGATACCCCGCGGGGCGTTCTGGGGCGATTGGGGGCTTCCATGGCGACCCGAGCCTCCTGTCCGTCGACACGCGCACGCCGTAGGTGGTAGACTGCCCCGGCGAGGACGGCGATTGCCGCCACGAAAAAAACTCGGGAGATGTGTGATGTCGCTCCAGTTCCCCTGTCCGTCGTGCGGCAAGGAGCTTAGGGCCCCGGATGCCGCCGCGGGAAAGGTCGGCAAGTGCAAGGCGTGTGGTGCATCGGCCGTCGTACCGAGCAGGTCCGGGGCCGCCCCGGAATCGGCCCTTGCAGCGCTTGCCGACCCATCTTCGCCGAAGTCCACGAAACCGATCCCCCCGGCGACGGAGCGACAAAAAGAGTACGCTCGCGACCTAGACGTGACCTTTCCCGACGACATCAACATTCGCGACATGAGCACTCTGATTGACGCGGCGAAAGAGAAGGAGGACGCCGAGCGCCGGGGCGAGCTCGACAGGCTTTCGGACAAGGAGAGCGCCGCATACGCGCGAATTCGTGATGAAATCCTCGAGGAGATTGACGCGGACGACTGCCGTCTTTCGACGGCCACAATCGAGCAGATTATCGAGGCCTTGGAAGAACGCGAGATTGCTGCGATTCTGTTAGCGGGTCCATCGGACCCCGCAGGAAGAGAGCCCGTGCAGTGCACAGTGAGTTTCACCTCGGATTTGAGTGAGGAAGCCGTAGCAGCGCGACTGTTGGAATCTTGCTGCGCCATGATGAAGAGAACTCATCCAGCTGTCGCGAGGTTGTTGGAAGACGTGATCCACGGTTCGGTCTGACGCGCTTCCTACGGCGACACGCTCCGTAACGTCGACGCTTTCCTCCGCAAGCGGTAACGCGATCATCCCGGTTACCGTGCGAGAGATCCTCGACGAACAGATCGTGCGCAAGCTGGTGGCATGTCGTATGATTCCCCGCAATGGCACCAAGGCGCCCCGCACGACACGTTCGACGCCTACTGCCGGGAGCGGTGGCAGTTGAGTCGGGCGCACGCTTACGAGCTGATAGGGGCTTCGGATGTAATTGGATGTTTGTCTGCAATTGCAGACATTCTCCCCAAAAACGAAAGCGTCGCACGACCGTTGACCCGGTTGCTCAAGTTCGATTCGGAAGCCATCCCAGTCGTGTGGGCCGAGTGCATCGACCGGGCGCCCGAGGGCAAAGACGGTCCAGTCATCACTGCGAAGCATGTCGACGGGATTGTCAGAGAGCATACTCGAACGGAACCGACTGTTCTTGCTCAAGATGGCTGCACCGTGGCCGACCTGCACGAGTTGGCGCGGCAGGTTCAGGCCGGTAAGCGTTCGCCGTACGGGACTATCTACGCTGACCCGCCTTGGGCGTATTCCAGCCAGGCGACACGAGCGGCGACCGACAACCACTACTCGACCGTGAGCCCGGAGTGGTTGTGCGACCCCAAGAATATGCCTGTGGGGGACTTGCTGGCAGAGCAGGCTCACCTGCATCTTTGGACGACGAACGCTTTCCTTTTCGACGCCAAGTCCATCATCGAAGCGTGGGGGTTTGAGTACAAGAGCTGTTTCGTCATGCGTCGAACCCAACGTCAAGCCGCGTAGGCTGCCCATGACCTGACACCCGAGCCGTCCCTTGTGGATCGTCGGCGGGGGGATCGTGCAGTAGGCTACCTGCCCTTCAACGTCTTCGATATCTTCTAAAGCGCCAGTAAATACTGACAGCTTGTCACGCTGGCCGTGGCCCCGGGGTCGCGGCTTTGAAGCCTGTTTCTGGGCGGTCTCGCTACCGCTGTGGCGATTCCGCGAGCGGGGTGGGGTTCTGGACCCCCGGGAACGCCACGGGGGTTTCTGGCCGTGGTGCGGTACACTCGCGCCATGCCCGAGCAAGTCGACTTTTCGCTCAGACGCCTGGCCGTGTGCATGACCATCGCCGCGGCAATCTCCGCGGGCATCTTCGCGGTTGCACATCGTCGCCCGTGGGAGTCGGCAACCACCAGGGCACACCGGCTGTGTGCTCCGTGCGGGTTTGAAGCTGGCGACGTTGACCGGCTGATTGCCAACGCCAAATACTCGACGCTTGACCGGGCGTGGCTGGTCCAGGCGTGGGAGCAAACCTACGCCGATGACCCTGGCGACCTCCCGGAAGCCCGAGCGCTGTGTGGTGGGTGCGTCGAAGCAATCCTCCAGGCTGCTGCGGGCTCCGGTGCTGATTGACGGGGCGTTGACCTGGACCGGAGCCGTGGGCGCCCGCTTTCGCGCCTCATTCGCAACAGGGACGCTTTATCGGTAACGATGTCACGGAATCACCGCCAAGCGTCCGCAGGTTTTCATTGCCCAGCGGGGGAAATGGTGGTATCATTTAGTGATAACAGCGCGTGCCTCGTGGCGGGCAGAGTTGGGTGCGAGCTGTTTCGAGCTAGGAGAAAGAAAATGGCTGCTGTGTTTGGGAGCACACTGAAAAGGCTTCGGTTACATGCCGGAATAGGCCTCCGTCGCTTTGCCGAGATGATCGACATGCCTCCGTCGAACCTGAGCGCCCTTGAGCATGGCCGGCGTAACCCGCCGGTCGATCCAGAACGCTTGCGCGATATAGCGGACGCGCTTGCGCTGCCAGAAGGTTCGGACGAGTGGCAAGAGTTTTTCGATTCTGCCCGGAGGCAAGATGAACTTCCCGCAGACGTGCGTCATGTTGCGGGGAGAAACTTAGTACCGGCTCTGCTTCGGACGATCGACAACCGTCAACTGGGCGATGAGGAAATCGCCCAACTCATTGCCGAGATCAATACGCGCCATGGAGGGCCGGCGAATGCCGATCGGTGAGCCCCCGACTTACGAAGTTCGCGAGTTGGAGCAACGGGCGGAACAGTTTCTCGCGGAACACTCCGAGCAACCCTTATCAATTCCGGTTGACGTCGATCTGCTCCTGGAACGGCTGCCAGGTGTCGATTTGGACATTTGGCGAGACCTGCGAGACACTCACAGGCTTGAAGGCATGGTTATGCGAGAGCCCGAAACGGGCAAGCTGTTCATCTTTATTGATGAATGGTTGGCGGACAACCAGCCGACGCGCTACCGGATGACTGTGGCCGAAGAACTCGCCCACCTGATCTTACATCGTGAGTTGATAGGGCAAATTAACCGCCCGGGAGATTTCCGCGAGCTTCAACAGCACTACCGCTGGCATACCATGGAACGGAACGCCAAACGCCTCGCGGCAGCGGTGTTGATGCCCGCAAAGTTTATTGTTGACGAGTCTAACCTCCTGTACCCGCGCCTCGTGCATACTGCAGGCTACGATAATCCGGAGGCGATCAGGAGGACGTTGGCGGCTGCGTTGGCGAAGAAGTTCTCCGTTTCAACGCAGGCGATGACGATTCGACTTAAGGAATGGCCCATGAAGGTATATGAGCGGGTTGACGAGGCTTTACAGGAACGCATGGACTACCTGCGGTGATAAGTTAAACCGGGCGCGGCTGATCCCCGCTTAATGCTGCCCTCGCGGCGCGCCTGCCATCGCTCGGCGTGCCGCGGGGTGGCACCCGCTGAAAGGGCGATGGAATGGCAGAGAAAAAACGAGAAACCGAGAACACGCCACTCCACATGTGTGACGGTGAATACCTGCGCTGTTATGGTCTTAGGCGGTGGTTGGTTACGTTACCTACAACCCTCCCGCGTGATCAATTCCCCAAAAGCAAGTCCGGGTATGTTCGTTTCCTGCTTGCCCATGAGATCCTGGGTGGCACCGGCAAACCCGATAGCCCGGTAGATTTCGATCACGTCAACGGGGCACTGGATTTCATAGCCGAAGAGGTCGTTGCCCCGGGATGGGCGAAGTGGACCGAAGGAAAAGACGGCTGGGAACTATGCACAACCGATCAGGGGGAGGATGCGGTCATCGGTGCGAACCCACCGGAAGCGGTGGACTATGATCTTGACGAGGCGGTGGATTGTGTGCTTTGGATTCTCGGGACCGCGTTGGAAGATGACGATGGGGAGTATGACCCTCGATTTCACAACGGGTTTCTATCGGCGGAGGAACTTGGACTGTGGATGCAGCATTGCGGTGTCGGTGCCGACGTTGGCGGCAAAGCGTGTGACCACGCTTTCTCTGAGGGCTGGATCCACGGGGGCGGTGACAAACGCAATAAGGATCGGGTTGCCCTCAGTGACAGTGGATGGCACCGGCTGCAGGAACGGTACGGCAGCGAGACCATGCAGCCTATAGACAAGTCAACACTCGCCGCTCGACGCATTAGTGACCTCATCGATGCGCTTGAAGAGGTTGGCCGGACAGTCTCGGCGCTAGGTGTTGCTGCTTTTAAAGTCATTTCTGCAGAACCCGAGAAGATGGACCCCGAGATTCATGTACATGCATTGGCGACGAATCACGAGTTTGCCGAGCGCCTCAATGCACCGATTGAGCGGGAAGTCCGCGAAGCGGACGCGGCTCTTTGCGATGCGCTCGAACAGACTGATAACATCGCGTGGTGTCTCGAGTCGGAATTCGGTGAGCAGTCGCGCCCCACAGAGACTGCGATCCGTTACACGTTGCAGAGACTTGCCGAGTGCGTTCCACATATGCTTGAAACGGCCTTGGTGGCATTCAAAGGCTTCAAGGAAACGATGAGCGATCTGAAGAGCCACGTGGATCTGCTGAATAGCCTGTCTTACCCGACGGAGGCAGAACTCCCCGATGTGGTGGTGGACAGTGGCCGGGTGACCGCTCTGCAGATCGCCGTCGACTCCGATAAACAGACGCCGCCCGCGCCGGTCCAGAGTCCGCCTCCCACGGTCCCGCCTGCGAAGGGCGAGGTGGACGCCGGCCAGCCTGACAAGCCGCCCGCGGTCCGCAAGGCTCCACCGAAGAAACGCGGCCGCAGACCAAAGTCAGGTGTCGCAGACCGTGATCGGGCCATCGTAGCCGAGCACAAGAAGCACCCGGGCAATTCCCATGCACAGATCGCCGAGACGGTCGCCCCCGATTTCAAGGACGTAAAATGCGGCGTGGAGCAAGTTCGGAAGGCCATCGCGAACGCCAAGAACGGCGGAAAGAAACCATTCGCCATATAATTCCACCCTGCCGAATTAATTCCGCTCGAAAAACTTCATCCGCCCCCCGCTGTCCCTATAGGGGTTCTGGAGTAGTCCCCCAGAATTCTGACCGGAAAGAATTCGCCCCGAATTCGTTCCAATAATTCCGCCCTTAGGATTTCGCCGCCGCAATGGTGCGGTGCGGAGTCCTCGCCATGAACGTGTCCCACCTTGTTCTGCTGCCGGCGGCCGACTGTGCTGAGCAGCACGGCGTGTCGAAGAAAACCTGGGTCCGCTGGGATCGGGCCCGGCGGATTCCTGCCCCCGTCCGAATCGGTCGGGTCGTGCGTTGGGACCCAACGGTGCTCGAAGAATGGCGCCGCCAAGGATGCCCCGATCGGAATACCTTCCGTCGTGATTCGGCCTCAACTGAGAGGAATCAAAAATGATTAACGCGCACATGACACTCGACGTGCTGCGAATCCTGCGGGCCGCTTTGAGAGCGATCGCTGCTGGGCGTTTGGAGCTGGCTGCTCAATTCGCAGCGTGGGCAGCGCATGAGCGGAGGAGACTTCGCCCGTGATTGCGGAAAGCCCCGGTACTGTCACCGTCGACCCCGAGTTTCGGGGCTTGATCCCCTCGCTCGCCCCGGACGAGTGTCGGCAGCTCAAAGCGAACCTACGGGCGGACGGCTGCCTTAGTCCGCTGGTGACATGGCGTGGCACGCTGCTTGATGGGCATAATCGGCTTGAGATCTGCGAAGAACACGGCCTGGCCTACCGCACTCACGAGGTGGACCTACCTGACCGGGATGCGGCAAAGGCGTGGATCATCCGCAACCAGTTTGGTCGGCGGAACCTCACGCCATACCAGCGGGCGGAGCTCGCGCTCGAGCTGGAGCCGTTGGTCGCAGCACGCTCCCGACAAGGGGAACGGACAGACCTTTCCCAGAATTCTGGGAAAAGTGAATCGCTCGACACCCACCGGGAGGTCGCCAAGTCCGCCGGCGTCTCGCATGACACGATCGCAAAGGTGAAGCACATACGCGACCACGCCACCGACGAGGTGAAACAGCAACTCCGCGACCCAAACGGTGGGCTGAGCATCCACAAAGCCTACCAGGACTTGAAGACAGATGAGCGGCGTATTGATCGAAACGTCCGAAACATTCAGCTTGTCGAGGTGGCCCTTGATGCGGGGGAAGTGCCGCCCGCGAGTGTCCTACTTGTTGACCCGCCATGGAAGTATGACTTCTCCCCAACGGATAGCTGCGAGATCGAGAATCAGTATCCGACTATGACGCTTGAGGCTATTTGTGCTCTGGACGTTGCGGGGGTGTCCACGCCCGACGCTGTGCTTTTCCTGTGGGCCACGAGTCCCAAGCTGGCTGAGGCGTTCGAGGTGCTCAACTCCTGGGGGTTCGCCTACCGCACCTGCGCCATCTGGGACAAAGGGGCGATAGGCTGCGGATACTACTTCCGCCAGCAGCATGAGCTGCTGCTTGTCGCAACCCGGGGAAAGCTCCCCGCACCGGAGCCGAGCACGCGGCCGCCGTCTGTCTTCCAGGCCCCCCGCGGCAAGCACAGCGAGAAGCCCGAAGCGGTCTACGAGTTTATCGAGGTGGCATACCCGAATCTCAGCAAACGCGAGCTGTTCGCACGTCGGCAACGCCCCGGCTGGCTGTCCGCTTGGGGGAATCAGGTATGAGCAGCACCCGGCGGGCAGTTGTGGCCAATTTCGGGGAGGACCTGAACTCCTCGAATGCGCTCTCGGATGAACCCGTATGGGCTGAGTATTACCGCAGGCTGTTCCCCGATCTCGCAGCAATGGTGAAGCTCGAAGGGGACAGCCCCATGCAGCGGCACGGCGTCGATCGGATTCTTCACTTCCCGAGTGGGCTGCAGTTGACCATCGACGAAAAGAAACGTCGCACGGCCTTCGAGGACATACTGCTCGAACTCTACTCCGACCTGCGCCGCAAGACGCCCGGCTGGACGACAGACGACGGCAAGATCTGTGACTATGTCGCCTACGCGATCCCGAAGCTCGGGAAGTGTTTCTTCCTTCCATATCCGCTGCTGCGAGCGGCCTTCAAACTGCATTGGCAGCAGTGGTCCGAGGACTTCAAACGGAAGGACCCGAGCAAGGGCGGGTTCATCGACAAGCCCAATTCGTACAACGGGCGCTCGTGGGTGACGCGCAATGTGCCCGCCCCGTGGGGGATTCTGAAAAGAGCGATCTGTCAGCAGATGCACCGCAAGTATAGCGGCGAGTTGGTGTTGCCCGTTCCGCAGGTGGTGCCAGCGGAGACCGACGAGTATCAGCTAACGCTCGCATTTCGGGTGGCCGCGGTGACCCCGGCGAAAGGGGAGCCCGCATGATGGACTCCCAGGGTATCGTGAGAGCGATCGAAGATCAAGCTATTGTATGTGCCAGACAGGTGGCACTCGAAGCCCAGGCCGTGATCGAACCTATAAACGAAAAGAAGGCAACCGTATGAGCGACCCGGCCATTCTTGAGCACGCGCTTGCATACGCTGCAATGGGTTGGCAAGTCTTCCCCGTCGAGCCGCGGGGGAAGCGGCCGCTGGGGCGACTGGCACCACACGGCTTCAAGGACGCGACGGGCGATCCCGAGGTGATCCGCGAATGGTGTCGCCAGGCCCCGGACATGAATATCGGCATCCGGTGCGGGGCCGCGAGTGGCATCGCCGTCATCGATCTCGACAAGTACAAGCCGGGTTATGACGATTCCATCGAGGATCTCGCCCTCCCTAATACTGCCCTGGCCTTGACACCCGGCGGGGGCGAGCACCACATCTTCCGCTATCCCCAGGGGCACCACATCGCAAGTAGAACGAACGTCCTGCCCGGGGTCGACGTGAAGGGTGAGGGTGGCTATATCGTCGCCCCGCCGAGCATCCACCCGTCTGGTGGGCAGTACGTCTGGGAGGTGGAGCACGACCCGATCGACGGTGCCGAGATGGCTGTGCTGCCGCTGTTACCGCTGTTCGTCGGGAACGGCCGCGCAGCGGACATGCGCAAAACCGACACAGACGCGCCGGTGACGGAGGCCGACGTGCACAAGATCGTCGAGTGTCTCAGTAAGCTCGGCTCCGAATACGCCGGCGATTACAAGCGATGGCTTGAAATCGGTATGGCGTGTCACAGCGTTGACGCTTCCGCACGAATGTTCGCACAATGGGACCGGTGGAGTCAGCAGTCCAGCAAGTATGACTCAGCCACCTGCCGGCAGAAGTGGGACACGTTTCAGCGGGAGGGCAACCACGGCGGACGGATCGGCTTAGGAACGCTGATCCGGTGGGCAGGGGTAAGCGGCGGGTCCCCTGACCGGGTGTCGATCGAGTGGCCCGACCCGGAGCCCTTGCCCGATGAGCTTCCGCCAGTGATGGCCTTTGACTCGAAGCTCTTGCCCGGCTCTTTCCGCCCGTGGATCGATGACATTGCGGAGCGGATTCAGTGCCCCCCTGATTTTCCCGCGGCCGGCGCGATGGTCGGTCTGGCAGGCGTCGTCGGGCGGAGAATCGGTATCCGCCCCAAGCGGCAAGATGACTGGCTCGTGACCCCTAACCTGTGGGGCAACATCATCGGCCGGCCAGGCATTATGAAAAGCCCGGCGATTCAGGAATCTTTGAAACCGCTCAGGCGTTTGGAGATCGCCGCCAAAGAGCAATTCGACGCGGCGCAAAACGAGTATGAAGCAACTAAGCTCGTGGCTGCTCAGCACAAGAAGGTAGTGGAGGGACAAATCCGCAAAGCGATCACCGAAGCACGCGACCCGGACGTGATCGCGCAGGGACTCCTGGCCAATACTGTCGAAGCGCCCACCCGGAAACGGTACGTGGTGAATGATACCACCATCGAGAAACTCGGCGAGCTGCTTCGAGACAATCCGAACGGGGTCACGGTTCTTCGCGATGAGCTAATTGGATTCTTACGGTCCCTCGATCGCGAGGGGCAAGAGGGCGCACGTGCGTTTTATCTTGAAGCCTGGAACGGGTGCGGACGGTACACCTATGATCGTATCGGCCGCGGTACCATCGACATCGAAGCCGCCACCGTGTCAATCATAGGCGGGATTCAGCCCGGCCCGCTCCGCCAGTATCTTCGCGCTGCTGTAGACTCAGGTGCCGGGGACGACGGACTCATGCAGCGATTCCAGGTCGCGGTTTGGCCTGACGTATCACGATCGTGGCGGAATGTGGACCGCTGGCCGGACACGCAGGCCAAGAACCGAGCCTACTCGGTCTTCGAGCGCCTTGACGCTCTGGACCCGCACACGATCGGCGCCAGTTTCGACCGAGATGATCCAGACGCGATTCCATTCCTTCGCTTCGGTCCATTCGCGCAGGATGCGTTCGACGCCTGGCGGAGCGACCTTGAGCGCAAGATCCGTTCTGGTCGTGAACACCCCGCCATGGAAGCTCACCTGAGCAAATACCGGAGTTTGATCCCGTCGCTGGCGCTCTTGATCCACTTGGCCGACAACGTCGACGGCGGGGCCATCGGGCTGCCCCCACTCGAGGCGGCGATCGGGTGGGGCACTTACCTGGAGACACACGCGCGGAGGATCTTTGCGGTCGCGGTCACCCCGGATATTGCCGCGGCCCGGGCGCTCGCCGACAAGATCACGGGTGGGCAGGTACAGGACCCGTTCTCACTCCGCGACATCTATCGACGTGAATGGGCCAGCCTCGCAACACGTGACGATGTTTCAGAAGCGGTCGAAATCCTGGCTGACCTGGGGTGGCTTTGGGAAACCAAAGAGCGGACCGGCGGCCCTGTTCGGATACGCTACAGGATCAATCCCAAAATCGCGATACCCGTCTCAGGGCCCGCAAACGCCGGTTTGGCGGGTTTGGCGGGTACCCGGGAGGGGGGTCCTGAGTTTTTTGAGGGCGCCGATGACAGCTCCGAAACGCTCGAGCGCGAGGCAATCATGGCGGTCGAATCCGAGCAAACGAGGGACTCAAGATGAGCACAACTACCACGGGGGCAGCCACCGCGAAAAAACCATCCGTTGCGGCCTTACCCCCGCTGTCGCGTGAATTGCTCGGGGAGCTGCTGCTGAACATCCACGAGACCGCGGCGGTGCTGCACGTGAAAACCGAGACGATTCGGCACCTGCACCGGATGGGCCGGCTGCCGGCGGTCCGGGTGGGCAAGTGCCGCATGTGGACGCCCGCAACGATTAAGGCTTTCGTTGCTGGGCTCGATCCGGAAAAGGACGCTTGACCATGGCGCGGCCTCGAGGTATATTCCGGGCTGATAACCTGCGGAGCACGCTTCTACGTAGCAACGAAAAACCGGGTCCCGTGCGGGCTGCACGCCTCTGTGCGTCGCGGGTTATCAACCGCGCGGGGCTCCTTTGGGAAGCACGGACTGACACCAGGGAGCCGAGACGATGAAGAAACCCAAGCCGAAACGGCGGCTGACCAGGCTGGAGCGTACGGCGTATCACGAAGCGGGGCATGTGGTCGCACATTGTCTTCTGCGTCTACCTTTCGCCTACGTGACCATTGTGCCTGATGAAGAGTGTCTGGGGCATGTACACGGAACGGAGAGCAGTAAACGGAACCGCGAAGCGTTGGAATTCGGGCCGCCTTCGCTTCGTGTGTGTGACTATTGGCAACGGCAGATAATCGCAATGTATGCCGGGGAAGCGGTTACCAAACACATCACGGGCCGCCACGATTGGCGTGGTGGGCGGAGAGACCATCACGATGTGATGGACATTTCTATGCGCCTGTGCGGCAACGAAAAAGAGTGGAATGCCTACATGGCTTGGCTGGGGCTGCAGGCTACGGGTATCATAACAGCGCCCTCGCAGTGGAAGGCGGTCGAAGCGGTTGCCAAAGCCCTTCTGGTTGAAAAGAAGATCAGTGCCCAACGCTGTCGGCGCCTGGTCAAAGAGGCGTGCACGATCAAGGTGGCGGGTTAGGTTGCAACGTTACAGGGGAACGAAATGTCAGACACAGCGCGAGTATGGATTGCCAAGCGCAAGACGAAGGGGCAGACGACGTACCGGCTACGCTGGATCGACCCGGTCGCCGGCAAGTGGCGGTCCCGGGCGGCCGGCACGGATCGGCGCGTTGCCGACCGCGAAGCGGCCAAACTGGAAGAGGAGCTGGCCCGGGGCACATACCGACATATCGCCTCTATCACCTGGTCGGACTTCGTGAAGGATCACGTCAGCAAGATCGAGGGCGACACGAACGCAACGCACGCACAGCGCGTCTTGACCGCGTTCGGGAAGCTGTGCAACCCGGCCGGGCCCAAAGACGTCAACTACACGATGATCGAGGCGTTCGCAGCCCATCGGCGTGCCCAGGGCAACAGCCCTGCGACGGTCAACTACTACCTGACCTATCTTCGGGCCGCCCTGAACCGGGCGGTCAAACGCGGCTATGCGGCTCGCAACCCGTTGGACCCCGAGCTGTTCCAATCCGTCGAGGACAAGCCCCCGAGGATTGCCACGGAGGCCGAGGAGACGGCTCTCCTGGACGCTGCGGACGCTCTGTACGGTTTCCGGGTCCAGACGTTCATCCACGCTGCCCTGAACACCGGGGGGCGCCGTGGTGAGCTGCTGTCGCTCCCGTGGGAACGGGTCCAGCTTGAGGGGGATGACCCGCACGTACACTTTGCCAAGACGAAATCGCACCGGGACCGGATCGTCCCGATTAACCCCGACTTGGTGGGGATGCTTCATCGTCTCACGGCGCAGACGTTGAAGGTGGGCGGCCCGTTCATCGGCATGGGTGACAATCTCAATCGGAGCTGGGGACGGATCCGGGTTGAAGCGGGCGCCCCCGATCTTACGATCCACGATCTGCGCAGGACGTTCGTCACCCGGCTGATCCGTGCAGGCGTGCCGATGCCTACCGTACAGAAGCTCGCCGGTCACGCTAACATCCAGACCACGTTGAAGTATTACAACTGGGTGAGCCGGGACGATCTGCGAGCGGGGATCACGAAACTGCAGCGAGAGGTAGGTTAGCCTGTGAGTTGTTTCAATCCTGCCCGAATCCTGCCCGCGAGGCTCAAAACAGGCCCTATGTCCGATATAACCCGCCTTTTGAATGGGCCTGGCAGGATTCGAACCTGCGACCAATCGATTATGAGTCGACTGCTCTAACCGCTGAGCTACAGGCCCCGGGTGACGCCATTCGATCACGCCGGCAGCGGCAAGTCAACGGGTGGATTGCGCCGACGCAACTGACCGCAGGCAGCGGCGATGTCCGCCCCGCGACCGGGGCGCAAGTGGGCGTTGACCCCTTGTGCACGCAGTGCATCCAGAAACCGTTTTGCCGCCTGTTTCGTCGGCTGCCTGAAGGTCAACCCGTCGACGGGGTTGTACCCGATCAGGTTGACGTTGGCCCGCATGCGCTTCGAAACCAAAGCCAACTCCGCCGCGTGCTGCGGTGTGTCGTTGAGTCCCCCCAGCAGGATGTACTCCAGGGTCACCTCCCGCCCGGTACACCTGAAGTAATAGTTGGCGGCATCTATGAGTGACTCGATGTCGACGCGCTGGGCCCACGGGATGATCCGTCGGCGAAGCTCATCGTTGGGGGCGTGCAGCGAAACAGCCAGCGTGATCTGCATTCGCTCCTCGGCGAGTTTCCGCATGTTAGCCGGCAGCCCCACCGTGCTTACGGTGATCTTGCGCGCCGCGATGGACAAGCCCCACGAGGCATTGATCGTCCGCACAGCCTTAAGAGTCGCGTCGTAGTTCGCCAGCGGCTCACCCAGGCCCATGAAGACAACGTTGGAGAGCCGGGCGGAGTCGGTGCAGAGCCGGCGCACGCACATCGCCTGCTCCACGATCTGCCCGGCGGATAGCTGCCGCTGCAGGCCGTCAAGACCGCTGGCGCAGAAAACGCATCCCACCGGACAGCCAACCTGGGTGGAGAGGCACGCGGTACGCCGCTCGCCGCCGGGAATCAGCACGCACTCGCTGGTCGCCCCGTCCCACCAGGTGAGCAGCAGCTTAACCGTGCCGTCGCGAGATTCGCTGCGCCGCCCGACGGCCGACTGATAGAATGGCAGCTCCGCGGTCAGCCGGGCGCGCAACGGCTGGGGCAAATCACTCATCTCGTCGTACGAGGCAGCTCCGCGCTCGTATACCCACCGCATGATCTGCCCTGCCCGATAGGACGGCTCGGACCAGGCCTCGAGCAACTCCCCGAGAAGCTCGGGCGTCAGGTCGAACAGGCTGCGACCCGTCGTATCGCTCGTCAAAGGTCTTGCGGACTCAGGGGTCATCACCGGATTGTACGAGATCGAGGTCTGTTGACCACACGAGTCACCGAGCCGCCGCGTGCCACGGACAAGTGACCCCCGGGGTAGCGGACAAGGACCGCCCCGGTAAATGATCCCCATCGTCGGCCGTTGGTTCCGGGCGAACCTTGTCCGTGTCCGTGATGGGCGGCCTTTCCACCGAACCCGCCCGCCGTGCCACCCGCCGCGCCACACTCCACGTCAACCTTCCTCCTCCTCTTTCTGACCCGAGCCGACGCGGTTGAGTATGATCCACTCCACGCAGGCTGCCATGACCAACCAGGCGGCCAGACAGAGCCAGCGATCGACCGTGCCGGATACCTCCTGCCAGATCAGGACCCCAACCGGTATGGCCACAGCGCACACCACCGCGGTGAACACAGCAACAACGAACCGACGATCACGAGGCGCAGACTCGGACTCGCCATCAGTGATCGGCGGGCGGGCGAACGCCTCCGGGCCGTAGCACTCCCACAACCGCCGCCGCCGATCGAACGCCGCTCCGCACTCCGGACAGCAGCCCGTATCGCCAAGCCCGGTCAGGGGGTACTCGCACTCGTTGCAGGAGATGGGGAAGTCGTCTTCGGAGACGCCGGAGACGTCCGCCTCGGCCCAGTCGTACGCTGCCCGACCCCGCTCGGGCGCACCCTGCTCACGATCTGTGGACTCACCTTCACCTTGGGACATGTGCATGTTGTAGGAGCAGCCGCCGGGGATTTCAATCGGACCGCTGCGGGACGAGATAGGAATCTCGTCCCAGGAATCTCGTCCCAGCGAATCTACTTTGAGTCCTTCGGCACCGCGGCGGCGTCGGCATATGGCGAACGCTGGGGCAGGTACTTGTACAGGTAGACCATGTAGGCGACCCCGGCCACGAACATCCCCAGACTGACCAGTTGGGAAATGGTGAGTCCGGCCGCCTGGTGGGGATTGTCCGTTCGGATCTGCTCGAGGACGACGCGGGCAATCGGATAAAGCACAAATAGCGCCGCGATCACCACGCCATGACGCTTGCGGACATAAAAGAGAGCGGAGAGAAAACCGGAAAGGATTATGGCATGCACAAAAGAGTAGAGCTGCGTGGGGTGGACGGGTAGGGAGCGGTGGACGCCGGCCAGATCCTCCAGCTCGGAAACCGACGTGCGGCGGGTCGGCTCCACCCGTGAGGGGTAACGTTGAGCGCTCCTTAGAGCCGCAAGCGTGCGCTCGTGCTTCTGGGCAGCCTCCTTTGCTGTGGCGAACTTCGCCGTCAACTCGGCTGCCACCTTCCCTTCCGGCGACTCGGCCTTGGCCTTGAGGTACTCCTCACGCAACTCCCTGTAGGCCAGGAGCGGACCCTCGCGGCGTTCGACGGACATGGACAGGCTGGCGTTAGGCACCAGCCCGGACTGCAAAGCGCCCTCGGGAGTGACGATGAGTTCCGCCGGGATGGTGGTTCGGCGGTTCTCCCATTGCTTGATGTGCGCGGGGCTGTGGTATGGAAACTGAACCGCCCAGGGCACGGCAGCCTGCTGGGTTCCCGGCACGAGGCACAGACTCCCGAAACAACAGCCGTTAAAGAAGCAGCCCAAGCGCCCCAAGGCCAGTCCCCACATGGCGCTGGGGGCCATGATGTCCAGATACAGGCGGATCGATTGTTTCTTCCAGGTCAGGTAGGCCAGGATCGCAGCGGTCGCCGCGAGAAACCCGCCGAGAAACTCCAGCCCGCCCCGGCGAATGTCGATCACCGCGAGCAAGGTGTTCTCTGCCCCGGCGAACTCCGCCCAGTAGTGGGCAACGTAGAACATACGGGCTCCGCCGACGCCGAATATCAGGGCGAAAAACGAGATGTCCAAAACGGTGTCCGGATTGGCCTTGACCCGCTGGGCCCGGCGCATGGCCAGCCAGACCGCGGTCAGGAAGCCTACCATCAGGCAAAAGCCGTAGGTCTTGATGCTCAGTCCACCGGGCAGCGTAAATAGCTCTGGATGCATTGCCGGTCCATCCTAGCCGGAGTCCGCGGGTACGTCCACGCCGACGTTGTCGATCAGTCGGCAGGGGCCGATCCGCACCGCCAGGCAAATCCTCGCGGGCCGATCCACGACCGACAGAATCTCGAGTGTCCACGCGTCAACCACGTCGATGTACTCGATCCGGGCTTCGCCGGCCTCGAGGATCGTTTCGCGGATGCCCTGCACAATCTTGGCGATATCGTCCTGCCCGGCCTTGATCCGGTCCACCGCTTCAAAGAGGGCCCGGCTCAGGCTCGCCGCCTGCCGGCGCTCTTGCTGCGAAAGATAGGCGTTTCGGCTCGAAAGGGCCAGCCCGTCCGGCTCGCGCACCGTCGGACAGCCGACGATCTCGATGGGCATGTTGAGATCGCGGACCATCCGCCGGATTACCACCAGTTGTTGATAGTCCTTCTCGCCAAAGAAAGCCGCGTCGGCCGGCAGGATGTTCAGCAGCTTCGCCACGATCGTGGTAACGCCGTCGAAATGACCCGGCCGGCATGGACCGCAGAGCACTTCGGTGATCCCGCTGACGTGGACTGCGGTCAGCAACCCCGGCGGGTACATGGCCTCCACGGTCGGTGTAAAGACAATGTCGACCCCGGCGGATTCGCAGGCGCTAAGATCGCTCTTCAGCGTCCTCGCGTAGGCCTGGTAGTCTTCACCGTCTGCGAACTGCGTGGGGTTGACGAAGATCGTGACCGCCACGACGTCGCAGCCCTTCCGGGCGGCCTCAACCAGCGAGAGGTGCCCACGATGGAGTCCGCCCATAGTAGGCACGAGGCCGACGCGCTTTTGGCCACGCTGAGCATCACGGATTGCCTTGCGGCAAGGCTCAGTTTCGCGATGAACGATCATGCTACCACTCCGGGCGGGTCCCCCACCTCGTTTCGAGGTGGGGGACACGATGATCCGTACGCCAACCTCCGACCTATCGTATCATCCAGCCCCCACCTTCAGAGAAGGTGGGCCACCCGGAGAAGGTGGGCCACCCGCGCTACCGTGTCAAGGGCGGCGGGTGGACCACCTCGTTTCGAGGTGGGGGACACGATGATCCACACGCCAGCCTCGGACCTGTCGTATCATCCAGCCCCACCTTCACAGAAGATGGGGCACCCGCGCAAAGATGATCTTTGCCCTACCGTGTCAAGGGTGACCGCGGGCGTGGCCGATAAGCAGTAAGACCATGAATGTACTTGGAATCATTCTCGCTCGGGCGGGCAGCAGGGGTTTGCCGAACAAGTGCGTTCGTACGCTGCTGGGCAGGCCGATGATCGAGTATACGTTCGATCAAGCGGCCAAGAGCCGGCGGCTTACCGACGTCGTTTTGACGACCGACTCGGAGCCGGCCAAGGCGCTCGCCCGGCGAGCGGGGATCACGGTCATCGATCGCCCGGCGGAGTTGGCTACGGATACCGCGACGGTCGACGCAGCCGCACGTCATGCCGTCACGGTATGGGAGCGCCGGCACGGCACCACCGCGGATGCTATCGTGCTGCTGTACGCGAACATTCCGGTTCGGGCGGATGATCTGATCGATCGGGCCATCGAGCAGTTGACTCGCACGGGGGCGGACTCGGTGCGCAGCGTCGCCCCGGTATCGAAACAACATCCCGATTGGCTCCACCGGCTCGACGGGGACAGAATGTCGCAGTATCGTCCCAACAGCATCTATCGTCGGCAGGATCTCGAGGAGCTGTACTATCATGACGGTGCGGTGGCAGCCGTGACCCGGGCGGCATTGTTCGGGGCGCTTGCGACTCCGAACGACCACCAGGCCTTTTTGGGCAGGGACCGGCGCGGATTGCTCCAGCGGCCCCAAGACGCCGTGGACGTCGATGAGCCTGCCGATCTGAACGTGGCTGAGGCCTTGCTGAAAGCGCGCAACGAGCAGGAAAATGGCAGCCGATAGCGGTCAACGTCCTGAGTCGTCCTGCGCAATGCGGCGCCATTGATCCGAGCCCCAAGCGCCAGCGCGGGGTTTGTCCACCGGTCGCTTGCGCTCGCGGCTCGGAAACAATCGCGCGTAAACGCACACGGTGCGTGGCATGGGCAAGCGCAGCTTGCCCGTGGGGAACCTTCAACGGATGGGCAGGCGCACGGGCAAACAGGTTCGCCCATGCCACCCGGCAATAGTCTTGAGACTGATGAAACAGGGTACCAGATCAATCCCGCCGGTGACGATCGGTCGACACCGTATCGGCCCGGGTGAGCGGGTCTTCATCGTGGCTGAGGCAGGGGTCAACCACGACGGCTCGGTCGCCTCGGCCATCCGGCTGGTCGAGGCGGCTGCGGAGGCGGGTGCGGACGCGGTGAAGTTCCAGTTCTTCCGCGCCGCCGATGTAGCCACGGCCTCCGCTCCGACGGCCGATTACCAGCGACGGGCGGGGGAGGATTCGTCACAGCGGGCGATGCTCGCCCGTCTGGAGCTCTCCCTGGAGGACTTCGCCAGGATCAAGAAAACGTGTGATGAAGAGGCGATCCTCTTTCTGGCAACACCGTTCTCCGAGGCGGACCTGGTTCGCCTGATGGCTTTGAAGGTGCCCGCGATCAAGATCGCCTCGACTGATTTGACTAACGTACCATTGTTGCGGGCGGTGGCGTCGACCTCGCTCCCGCTGATCCTCTCGACCGGGGCGTCGACCTTGGAAGAGATGCAGGCTGCGGTCGACGACTTACACCGATGGGGGGCGGCTGATCGGCTCTTGCTCATGCACTGCGTGAGTGCCTATCCGACCCCGCCCGAGGCGGTCAACCTGCGGGCGATTGCCACCCTGCAACGAACCTTCGGCGCCGTCTGCGGGCTGAGCGATCACACCACCCTGACGTTCACCGGGGCGTGGGCAACCGTGGCAGGAGCATGCCTGCTCGAAAAGCACCTCACCCTGGGCCGAAGCGCAACGGGTCCCGACCACGCGATGTCCCTTGAGCCGGCCCAGCTTGCGGAGTATATCCGGCAGGTCCGCTCCGTCGAGCCCGCCCTCGGTGATGGTGAGCTGGGCATGACCGAGTTGGAATCGCCGGTGCGGGTGTCTGCGGGAAAGAGCGTGGTCGCAGCCGTGGACATCCGACGCGGCACCAAGCTCACGGTGAAGATGCTGGCCTTCAAGCGACCGGGCATAGGAATCGCCCCGCGCGACGTCGACCGGCTGATCGGCCGAGCGATCGCCATCGACGTATCGCGTGACACGGTGTTGTCATGGGACATGCTGAAGTGAGCAGCCGAGGGAAAGCGCGACGCCGAGGGGGCGTCCGTCGGATCGCGGTGATAACCGGCACGCGGGCGGAGTACGGACTTCTGCGTTCCACAATGGAGGCGATCCGCAGCCGCCGCGGCCTGCAGCTTCAGCTGGTTGTCACCGGGATTCACCTTCTGCAAAAGTTCGGTCACACGGTCGATCAGATCGTCCGGGACGGCTGGCCCATCGATGCCCGAGTCAGGATGCACACCGGCAACGACCACCCGTTGGATCAGGCTGCCGGTCTCGGACGAGGCATCTCGGGCATCGCCCGGTTCCTGGAACAGGCCGAGACTGACGTTGTACTGGTCCTTGGCGATCGTATCGAGGCGATGGCCGGTGCATTGGCGGCGGTGACCACCGGACGGCTTGTCGCCCATATTCACGGAGGCGACGTTGCCCCGGGTGATCTTGACGAGCCCCTGCGGCATGCGATCACCAAGCTGGCCCACTTGCATCTGGCGGCTACGCGAGCCGCTCGTCGACGGATCATCCGCATGGGCGAAGAGCCCAAGCGGGCCCACTGGGTAGGGGCTCCCGGTCTCGATCGCCTGATCGAGTTGGTCCGGGCCTATGAAGGCAGGCCGCGGCGATCGGGTCGGGCGATCATCGTGCAGCATGCCTGCGGTCGAACTCCCTCCCACGAAAGACGCGTCATGCAGGCCGTCCTTCGGGCGGCGACGGATGCCGGGCTCGCCCTAACCATCATCTACCCCAACAGCGACCGCGGACATACCGGCATTATCGGGGCGATCGAAAAACACAAACGGCGATGCGACGGGCGACGGGTCCAAGTCGTGCGTTCGCTGGATCGCGACACCTACCTGGGCAAGCTGATCGAGGCGGATGTACTCATCGGCAACTCGTCCAGCGGCATCATCGAAGCCGCCGGGGCGGGGACCGCGGTGGTCAACGTGGGTCTTCGCCAGGCCGGCCGGGAACGGAGCGGATCGTCGGTCATCGACGCCGGGGAGGAGTTCTCATCCATACGCGCAGCCCTGCAGACGGCGTTGCGTAAACGCCCGATAATGGGTGGCCGTAGCGTGTACGGCGACGGCAAGGCCGGTCGGGGAATCGCCGATCTACTCGCCGCCATGCCGCTCGACGACCGCTTTCGCCGCAAGGCGAGAGCCTCGTAGAGCGTGTTTGGCAAGCATCGTCCCTCCCGCCGTAGCTCTTCACATGTTGGACCGAGAGTCCCTTCTCGGTCCCTTCTCCTGGCGGGCCACGGGTAGGGAATGCCGCGGGGGATGCGCGCGAGAAGGGATTCTCGCACCGGCACTTTCCCACTTCTGCGGTCTCTCCGCGGTCTCTGCGCCCTCCGCGGCGAACTATCCGGACCATGCGCGCCTCGAAGCAGTCCTAATCCACGTTGGGCATCGTGACGATATGTTGTGCAGCGGGTTGGAAAGATCGGTACGGCGTGCCTTGAGCATCGTCCGAGGTTTACCTATGACACTGCAAACAGCCGATAACGCCAAAGTGATCGTTGACAAGGCGTTGGCGTCGATCGGCGACCTCGCGACCCTCCCGGAAGTAACCATCAAGATCATCGAAATCGTCGAAGATCCCAAGAGCACGGCACGCGACCTGCATGAGATCATCAAGAACGATCCCGCGCTGTCCGTCAAGGTCCTGAAGGTGGTCAACTCCGCGTTTTACGGGCTGCCCGGGCAGGTGGCCAGCGTCGACCGGGCGATCATCCTGCTGGGGTTGTCCGCGGTCAAGAACATTGCGATCGCCGCCTCGATCGCCCGACTGTTCAAGGGGAAGAGGATCTCCGAGCAGTTCAGCGCCGCCGATCTGTGGCGGCACGGTGTGTCGGTGGCAGTCACCGCTCACGCCGTCGCCAAGTTTTCGCCCAACCCGGTCATGCCCGATGAGATCTTCGTGGCAGGGCTGATCCACGACATTGGAACGCTCGTGCAGCGGCAGACCCTGCCGGACGAGTTCGCCGAGGTGATCAGGCGCTGCTCGGAAACCGATATTGACTTCCTCGAGTGTGAACGGCAGGTGATCGGGGCCGACCATCAGGCGTTCGGGGTGGGGTTGACCACCAAGTGGAAGTTCCCGCGGCATCTTCGTGCAGCCGTCGGATTCCACCACAACCCGGAGGCCCTTAGCGTCGATCTGCGCAACATGGCCACCCTTATCAGACTGGCCGACGTTCTCTGCTGCCAGGACCGTGTCGGCTTCTACCTGACTGCACAGCATGACGAGATCACCCCCGAGATGTTGGACCGCCTGAACGTGACCCAAGAGCAGATCGACGAGTTTCGCGCCGAGCTGCCCGATAGGCTGGCGGACGCCGAACAAAGCCTTGGGGGCTGATTGAGGCGGGGCGATCCAACGCCGCCGGTTGGCCGCCATTCCCGTTGCCCACCCATCCTACGGTCTGTCAGACACGTCGGAAGCCGGGCGCCGGACCTCCAGACGGAGCAGCCGGTAACGCGGTCCCTTATCGCCGAACCGGTGGTACTCCTCGCCCTCAAGAGCGAAACCAGCCCGGAGGTAGCACTGGATGGCCGGGATGTTGTTCGGAAAGACAACCAGTGAGATGCGGCCGGCGTCGAGCCGGTTGAAAGCGGTAGCCACTACGTCTCGCACCAGGGCCCGCCCGAGTCCGCGCCCGCGCAGGTTGGGATCGACGACCACGTGGCCTAACCACAAATGGGCGGCATCTTGCCGCATCGGATTCAACTCGGCGTAGCCTGCGGGAACCGGGTCCTCGCCCCGGATGAGCTGGAACGCGTGACCGTCGGGACGCTTCCACCCCACGACTTTTTGGGCAGTGAGTGGAGCTGCGGTGCTCGGTGCCAGCCAGCGAAGCTGCTCCACCGTCTGAACCCACCCCGCGATCACGCCGGCAAAACGCTCGTCGAACGGGGCGAGTCGCAACGCGGTCCGCTCTTCAACGGAAATGGCCCCCATGCAGCACGCTCCTGCAGAATAGCGAATGGCGAATGGCGAATTGGGTTGTCCTCCTCTTTCGCCATTCGCTAGTCGACATTCTCCAATCGTCAACATCGAGAGGAACTGCCCAGGACTGGATTCGAACCAGCACGCCCATAATCGGACACAAGCACCTCAAGCTTGCGCGTCTGCCAATTCCGCCACCCGGGCCGCTCGCAAAGGTGAGTCTATCACGCGGCCCACGGGAATCAACGGGGGCCGGGGGCCGGGGATCGGCCCTGATCCCTGACCCCCGACCCCTGATCCCCGAACCATGCTCGAATGATCTGCTCGACCTCGGGCGACAGCTTGGTCAGGCTGTTTTGAACGGGGTAACCATCGGCTCGACAGCGATCGATGATCGCCCGCGAGGTGACCTCCAGATCGCGGGCAAGCTCTTTGACTTTGATCCCCTTCTTGGCCATGCCGCCATCTTACACCCAGATTCGGTTCGGGCGTAGCATCCACTCCCCGTGGCGGACGTAATCGCTTGGCGCGGTTTCACTTCCGTGGGCGGGCTGCTTACCTGCCCCAGGGGGCGCCGCGTGGGATCTGACGTCCAACTGGAACGTCATCGGTTGCAGGGGGTCAGAGTGAGAAAAGGTGTCAGGGTGCCAACACGTAAAGGGGCCAAAGGTGTCAAAGGGCTGGCCGAAGTGGCTAATGGTGTCAAGAAACTCTTCCTCACACCTTACCGGGTAAACTGATGAAGTCATTGCAGAAGGCTGACCTCTTGCCCCGGTTATTATGGGGTAGCGGGGCTACTGGTTTGCTCCGCCATAAAGGGCCTGCCAGATCGCCTCGGCAAACACCGCGTGGGCCTTTTCATTGGGGTGAGGATCGTGCGTGCTCACCACGAGCTTATCAGGGCTTCTCCCGGCGATCGCCGGTAGAAGATCGACCACCTGGATTCCATTGGTCTGAAAGAACTCGGCCAGTTGGGCATGCACGGCTTTGGCGTCGTACTTCTTTCCCCCCGTTCGGATAAACGGAAGCAGCACCACCCGCAGAGTCATGTGCTGCTCGCGGCATGAACCTATGATGGCCCCGAGCTGCTCCTGCTGTCGGCCCCAGACGGCGCCGTCGGCATAGCCCCCCGCCAGCCAGTCGTGGTAGTTGCGGACCGTGGGCACGTGGGGCACGTAGAGTCTGCGAAACAGGTAGTCGATAAGGCAGGAACTGTCCGGATTAAAGAGGCGCATTTCGGGCGGCTTTGTGGGATCGAACTCCTCTCTTATGGGCAGCAGCTTCTCGATGTCGTTGGGAACGTAACAGAGGACGACCTCATCGACGCTGTAAACCGTGCCCAGATCGCGGATGACCCCAAGCTGCTCGGTGGTGTCCGCCCCCGGCTTGGCTACGTTCCATACTTCGGTGCGACCGGGGGCGATGAGCTCGAACCGGACGGCGATTCGATCGGCGAAGCGCTCCGCAGGCCGCTCGATCCCCCAGCCGTAGGTGAATGAATCACCTACGAAAGCGATGCGCCTCGTGCCCGGCGGCTTCTCCAGCGACCACTCGGGGTCGCGGCAGTCCAGCGAATTCAACTTGACGTGCAAGGCGAACCACCGGCGGGCGGGAAGTGACATGCCGAAGGCATCCGTATCAACCGCCACAAACCGCAGATGGGTCTCCGCGGCAAGTGCACAAGTGCCGAGCATGCAAGCGAGAATCAGCAGGTTACCGATCACAACCCGCGGCCACGGTGTGAAGCCGGTTTCCAAACGGTTGGAAACCGCCCGCCCCCCGTGGCGGCCGTGGGCTGCTGATTGCGAACCGGGTCTTTCCCGCCTTTCTGAATTCGCCGTTCGCAATTCGCCATTTGGCCTGCGGTTTCGCTTCTTTTGAAAGAAACGGAAGAAACACCACGTGTGCACCAGCAGCGAAAGATAAAGGGCAAGCCAGAGACAATAATCACCCAGGTACCCGAACGCCCCGCCGGTGAGCATCACATGCGCTCCAGCGACAGATCGAGGGCGGTCGCGGAGTGGGTGATCGCCCCCACGGAGATCCGCTCCACCCCCGTCTGGGCGATCGCCCGGACGGTCTTTAGGTTCACCCCACCGGAGGCTTCGAGGATCACCTTGTCCACAAGCCCGTGCCGGTCGCGCATGGCCACCGCCTCGCGGAGTTCGTCGATGGAGAAGTTGTCCAGCAGGATCACGTCGATTCCTACTACCTTAAAGAGTTGTTCTACCGCCGCGGGAGTATCCGCCTCGACCTCGACGAATGCAGGCCCAGGCCGGTGTGGCACTGCGGTGCGGGCAGTGGCACGCCCAAGGCGGTTGAGCATCTCGAAGACCTCCGCCCCGAGACGGTCAGGCTCGATGCCCGTAAGATGGTTGTCCTTGATCAGCACGGCGTCGTAGAGACCGTAGCGATGGTTGCACCCGCCCGCGCAGCGAACGGCGTACTTCTCCAGCCGGCGCCAACCGGGGGTGGTCTTTCGGGTGTCGTAGATCGCGGCGGGCGTGCCGGAAACGGCGTCCACGTACTTCCGCGTCAGTGTGGCCACGCCGCAAAGACGCTGCAGGAAGTTGAGCAGAACGCGCTCGGCGGACAGCACTGAACCGATCGGCCCGCGGATCGTCGCCAGATGGGCCGGAACGGCGTCGACCACGGTTCCGTCGGCACCGAGCTTGGTCCACTCGATGGCCATCGCTGCGTTGCAAGCCGCCAGCACCGCCGGGGCGATCTCCCGCCCGGCGAACACGCCGCGCTCCTTGACCAGCACACGAAACGATCCGACGCGGCGGGGCTCAGCGAGCAGGCCGGTTGTCACGTCCCCGGCCCCCACGTCCTCCCGCAGGGCCATCGCGATCAGTTCACCCACACCTGCTTCGTCCGCCGCGCTCATGGTGACGATTGTAGAACGCCGATTGAATTACCGAAAGACAAGAAAGCCCGCGCCGGACGAGCGGTGCGAGTCCCGCGTTTCTACAGTCAACTTCAGCTTTTTCCAGGCGGGTCTCGGCGCGCCGCGGGGAATCGCTCGTCTGACCGGATCCTCGGCTTCGGGCGCGTCTTGCGAATGTCGGCGTACAGCAGGAAGAGTTCCTTGAATGCTCGGAGGATAACGCGAAGATTCGCTCCACTCTGCTCGCCGGCGGTACGTATATGGTGGTGAACGCCGGTCTGCCCGATGGTGTAACCGAGGCGCTTGGCCCGGGCGAGCACCTCCGCATCGATCAGGGCACCTGTAGATCTCATCTCAATCTCGTCGAAAAGCTTTCGCGGATAGATCTTGAAGGCGCAATCGATGTCCCGAAGCCAGAGGCCGAACAGGACGTTGACCAGTGCGGTCCAGCAGAATGCGTTCACCCTTCGCAAGGGCGGATCCTTGCGGTTGATACGGTATGCGGCGACGATCTCATATCGGCCCAGGAGCGGAAGCAGCTTGTCGATCTCCTCGAAGTCGAACTGCCCATCGCCGTCCGTATAGAAAACCAGCGTCTTTTTCGCCTCGAGGAATCCGCGCTTCAGCGCCCCACCGTAGCCGAGGTTGGGGTGGTTGTGGACCGCACGTACCTTCGGATGCTCGCGCGCTAATCGATCGGCGATTTCGCCGGTGCGGTCCGTGCTGCCGTCGTTTACGATGATGACCTCAAAATCCTCACATACCCGGCCCAAGGCGCGCAACGCTGCTCTGGTGGTGTTCTCAACGTTTGGCTCCTCATTGTAGCAGGGGAACACTACGCTGATGTCCAGCGGTCGTCGCGTTTGGGTGTCAGCCAACGGTGCTCTCCGGTTTGACCTCATCGGATCCCAAACCGTAGTTCCATGGTGTCCGAGGGGCCGGCTACGCTTGGGGCAGTCCCCGCGCGCGGGTGGGGATCCTAACACGAAGGCGGGCTGCACTCAACGCGACCTGGGCGCGGTCGAGTTGGCACGATACCGCCCGCCTGGCCCGGATAATTCACCGCAGAGGGCGCAAAGACCGCAGAGAGAGAGAAAGAAGAAAGAACGAGAGCAGGAGTGGGAAGAGATGGAGAGTCACAGCCGGAGGTGTGAAGCGGAACTCGGGAAGGGGGTCGTAAGCGGCACGGGTTGCAGTCAACCGAGATACTCTTCACGCTTCACACACTGCCGGCACCAGGTCCGCCGGTTTTCTGCTGTACGCCCTTCCCTAGCAATACTCTGCTCCCTCTGCGTTCTCTGCGGTGTGAATAATCCCGCCTAGCCGGCGACCACGGCGTTCTTGCCTTTCCGCTTGGCGGCATAGAGGGCCGTGTCGGCCTTATCGACGAGTTCGTTTCCCCCGGCCTGAGGATGACCGCTCAGCGTGGCGACGCCGGCGCTTAGGGACAGCGATTTCTCTCCAGTGGTCGCCTCCGCGTACTGCTTGAAGAGCTTGAGGACGCGTTCAATGACCGTGCGGGCCTGCTCCCCGTTCGTGCCGGGCAAGAGCACCAGGAACTCGTCCCCGCCATAGCGGATGGCAACGTCACTCGGGCGGAACGTGGAGCGCAGCAGGCTTCCGATGAACCGCAGAACCTCATCGCCGGCCTTGTGGCCGTACGTGTCGTTGTGGAGTTTGAAGTTGTCCACGTCGAGCATGATGACTGCGAGATCCTCACCCTTGGCTCGTTGGTGTGCGACGAGGACCTCGATTTCTTCGCTGAGAACCGCCCGATTGTGCAAGCCGGTGAGCGGGTCTATCGTAGCCTGATCCCTTGCCCGGCGAAGCTGCCGGTCGAAACCGGCTTCCCGACGCTGCAGATGCCATTGTGCCTCGCGCTCGACGCGTCCTACGCGGGCATCGCTCTCCCCGGCGCAGTGGAACAGCTCCCGAAACCCGGACGCGATCCCTCCAAGCTCCCGCCAGCCGCCCGTATCAAAGGCCGGGGGTGTGCCGAGCCGCTTCCCGCGCTTCGTAAGAGGCTGACACAAGCTGCGCAGCGGGTTAACCAGTCGGCGCTCAAACCACCGCGTGATCACCCACAGGCCCGCGCAGGCCGCCAAACCGAAAACGAGACCGAAGACCAGCGTCGCCTGAACCCACCTGCCGCGATAGGATTCCTGGGACAACAGCACGACCGCCCGTCTCGCGGTGGGGGACGTATCGCCGCTTAGGGACGCCACCACCCCCCAGACGGTCCGACCCGGTTCGCCTGCGTCCAGGTTCGCGAGTCGCAAAGGGGGAAACGCAAAGTTGATCTTTGCGTTCCGCTGCGTTTCGCCGGGTTCGCGGACAAGGGTTGCCGTAGCGGCCCTGCGGTACTCTAGACGATCCGGGTAGAGGTCGCCCAGCCCACCGCCGGCATCGAGCAAGCCCACGGCAAGAAGCCCCTCATACCGCCATTGCAGCCGGGCAATCGAGCTTGAAAGGTCGCCGCCTTGTCCCGGAAGGAGGGCGGCTGCGCAAAGCCGCGCCTGCTCGACAGCCAATCGCTCCGCACGCTTTCCGAGCAGCGACTCGCCGGCCAGGAGGAAGGCCACCACCGCCACCACGTACAGCAGCGTAAACGTCCGCCGCGCCGTCCGGGCGAACGACGGGCTGACAGGTTGCAGCTTCTCTCCTACCACCTCGCTGTTCACGGTACGCCCTCACCGTAAATACTACGATACGCGACAGTAGCCGCCACGAGGGCAGGTTATCGGGCAGAAATGGTGTCCGGATGATTCCTGCGCTGGCTGGTATAAGGGGCAAAGGTGTCGAAGCGCACCATAGCTGCTAATGGCGTTAAGAAATCCTTCCTGACACGTTTTCCAATCTAGTCCAGTGAAAGTTTCTTTTTTTTGACTTACGTGCCCGTCTCTGCTACATAGTGGCCTGTTTATGGGGCCATGCTGGGGAGAGGACGCTTCGGCCCGGTCCGTTCGCGGTCCCACTTACCTAACAGCCAGCACGGCAGGGCGACCCGCGGCGGGCTCCCCCTCGCGTTCGCAATCTGTCTGTGTCCTGTTTCTGGAGGAACGAAGATGAACGTACATCGAAGTCGTGTAGGGCAAGCCGAGGAACGAGACCCGCCACACTTGGTCGGGTTCGCCGTGCGGACGGTTTCGCTTGGAACAAATGAAGGAGGTGCGAGATGAAGGTGTGTGGAGCAACAGGTTCTTTGGTGTGGTTGGGGCTGATGATCAGCCCCGCTTTCGGGCAGACGGCCGGGGTGATCGGCTTCCAGGGGCTCATCAAGGATGCCAACGGCGATCCGGTCAACGGGACGGTTGATCTGGAGTTCCGCATCTTCGATGCCCAGACCCTTGGTAACCTCGTCGACATGGACGGCGACGGATTCGTCGAGGACCTCTTGCGGGGAGGACGTCACCTGCGTCTTGGGGGTGACGGTCACCGACGGCATCCTTTCGACCAAGTTCGGGCCGGTCCACCCCAACGCTTTCGACGGGAACGAGCGCTGGCTGGAGATGAGTGTGGACGGCTCCCCACTCTCGCGCGTCGAGATGGTGACGGCTCCAGCCGCGTCGGAGCGGGTCAACCGTCCGGGGACCGTCGCGCCCGCGATCAAGGTGGATACAAGCGGCAAGATCGACCTAGGGGTCGCGGCGGAATTGCCAGACGGGATTGTCAAAATTGATAGCGCCGCCGGAAAGGTCGGCATCGGCAAGCCCCCCGGTACCGAGAAGCTGGAGGTACTCGGTAAAGTGAAGAGCACCGATGGCAAGTCCGCGGTCACCCTTGATGGCGGCACCGGAGAGATTGAGTCAACCGGTCCCAGCATGAGGTTCAGAGTTGGCGGCCAGACCAGCGTGACCATCGACGCCGCGGGCAAGGTTGGCATCGGAACGACGAGTCCTTCGGCGCTCCTCCACATCGCCGGTACGGCTGGCGAGGACGGCATCATGTTCCCGGACGGTACGCTCCAGACCACGGCCGTCACCGGTGGTGGCGGCGCTGCCTGGAGCCTGACCGGCAACGCCGGCACCTCTCCGGGCACGAACTTCGTGGGGACCACCGACGATGTGGCGTTGGAGCTGAGCGTCAACGGCAGACGGGCCCTGCGCCTGGAGCCCGACGCCACGAGCCCCAATGTTATCGGGGGAGTCACCGGAAACAGCGCAACCGCTGGTGTTCGTGGCGCCACGATCGGCGGGGGCGGCGAGAACATCGCCAGCGGAGCCCAGTCCACCGTCGGGGGCGGCGGCGGCAACCAAGCCAGCGGACTGCGCGCCACCATCCCCGGTGGGGCCAGCAACACCGCCGCCGGCGACAACAGCTTCGCCGCCGGGTTCCGGGCCAAGGCCAACCACGACGGAGCCTTCGTCTGGGCGGGCTTCACCCAAGCCAACTTCGCCTCGACGTTGCCGAGTCAGTTCAACGTCCGTGCCAGGGGCGGCACACGCATCTTCTCCAATTCGACGGCGACGGTGGGGGTGGAACTGGCCCCCGGCGGAAACTCCTGGAGCGCCATTAGTGACCGCGCCCTCAAGGAGAACTTCATCAGGGTCGATTCAGCTCGCGTCCTTGAAAAGCTCGCCCGCGTTCCCATCACCCGCTGGAATCTCAAGTCCCAGGACCCCTCCATCCGCCACATCGGGGCCATGGCCCAGGATTTCTACGCCGCCTTCGGAGTGGGTGAGAGTGAGCGCCACATCAGCACCAGCGACGCCGACGGCGTGGCCCTGGCCGCAATTCAGGGGCTTTACGAAATCGTCAAGGAGAAGGAAGGCGAGATCGACGCACTGCAAACTCGTGTCGCCGCGCTGGAAGACAGCGTTCGGAAGATGGGCCCATTGGCTCGCGCGAGCACGTTCGGCGGCGTGGCGACGCCGGCGCTGGCGCTGGTCGCCCTGCTCGGTCTGGTGGCCATCGGTCGCACCCGGAAGGGAGGTGTCCGATGAAACGCGGGGTACGTGAAGCGATTGCCTCGGGCAAAGACGACCGACCTACAGCCCTAAACGTTCTGACAGTCGCGCTGCTCATGACCGCCGCTTCCAGCGCTCAGGCACAGACGCTGGAGTTTGCGACGATTTCCAAAGGGGGCGATGTACTGCCGGATGGTTCGGTTCTGATCATCGGTCAGCCGGTGGCGGACACGATGTCCAACGCCAACTTCACCGTTGAGGTCGGAATCGTCCCCATCCTGGCATCCGGCGGATGCGTTACGACGACTGACTGCGACGACCAAGACGACTGCACGATCGACACCTGCGCGCCGGGCAGTCCCGATGCCGAGGGGGACGGGTGCGTGCACGAATATCAGGTGCGGCTGTTCGCCGACATCGTGCCTAGCTACTGCCCGCCGGTGTGTGCGCAGCCGGACCTGGATGACATCCAGTGCGTCCTCGGCGATTTTGGCGACGGTCCCTCGGTCGATGGCTGCGAGGGGATTGAACCGCCCAGAAGCACGGATCTCGCTCCGTGCGGCGGCAACGGGGTACTCGACCTGGACGACATCCTGACGGTACTGGACGCGTTCGCTCAGATCTTCCCCTGTCCGCATCCGTGTCCGTAGTGAACGTCGAAACGCAGAAACGTCGAAAGCAGAAACCGAACCGCGACCGCCTGCCCTTTACGTCGCGCAGCGATGTCAAAGGAAAGGGCGCGGTCGGAGACGGAAACGTCCAAACACGGAAAGAGCAAAACTGGCTCATTCTGAGTCTTCGGTGCTTGTTTGCAGCGAGACTGCACAACGGAACGCGATACTAATATATGAGGGCGGATACAGCCCACCATGCCGGGAGGGTGGACCCCGATGCCCATCGGGATCCGCCTCACCGAGCCGATATTATCGTTGGATTTGGGCTTGCAGACGGAGCGGCAATGTGGTAAAAGGTAGGTAGCTTAGGCAGTGTCCAGGCGGTGACCCCGTTGGGGGTAGTCGGACGGTTGGAAGGGCAGAGGGTGGAGAAAAAGGTAGGACAGAGGGGATGGCAAAGATGATCTTCGCCATTCCGTTGTCCTACGGGGCTGGAAGGCAACGAAGTCTATTGGAAAGGGAGTGACTGGATGCGAAACGTAGTGATGGTGCTGGCGATGGTCGCGTGCGGTGTTCTGGTAGCTGGTGCAGGTCGGCCAGTTGAGAACCCTAGTAGTCCTGTCCAGGCCCCGGCTAAACCCGTGGCCGTAGACAACGCTACGGGCGACCAAGCCGGTAAGGTTGTACCCGCTTTCCCGAGGGGGCCGGCGATGACTGCCGTACCCGCCGGGGAAGTCGACGGACTGATCCTGTTCGACGTGTTCGTGAGCGGGGTGGTCGATCTCAGGGGCTACCAGGTGACCCTGGAGGCGATCGGCATGAAAGGCGATCTCCTCGATCTCCAGGACATCTGGGTAGATACCGTTCGTCCGGATTACGTGTTCGCCTCCCAGCAGGTGGTGACCGCGGTGGATCTGGTAGGAGGTCGGCTGGCCGGTGCCATGTTCCTCGGCAGCGTGGATGCGATGCGGCCTGCGTATGTAGGAACATTTGCGTTCAATTCGCCGCCCGAGGCTTCGGGCACGTTCAACGCCCAAGTACTGTTGGGCAAGCAATCGCTGCTGCGTACCGCCGCCAGCACACCCATCGCCTTCAAGGCGGGGCCGGCGGCTGTAGTCGCGGTTGAAAAAGTGTCGAACCGCCCCCGGCCGCGCTAGCCCGAACGCTTGTCGGGAACTTGCAGGGCCCAAGACGGTCCCGGTGCCTGCTAAGCCTATAGGAGTACTTCCGGGCCGCCCGGTACGGGGCGGCCCGTTTGATGCGCCGGGCGAGGGCGTGAACCTCGCGCGCACCTTCTCTACAGCGGAATACGTTTTCGTGTAGCGGTTCTTCGCCCACGGAACACGTGTCAGAGCAGGCAAATCCGCGCGGGCTAAAGCCTGCGGCTCGCTACACA